>Ga0187886_1000079_pt1 | contig 141823 bp, 138 predicted proteins | sample June2016WEW_20_1_FD_133001 | JGI IMG/M metagenome (GOLD analysis project Ga0187886, IMG submission 133001) | Peatland microbial communities from SPRUCE experiment site at the Marcell Experimental Forest, Minnesota, USA - June2016WEW_20_150 | ecosystem: Environmental > Terrestrial > Soil >...
CTTACACCAGAAATCCGGCACGCCGGATGATAAAATGCTGGAGCTCCACGGCACCATGCACTGGGTGGACTGCCTGGAATGTGGCAAGCGCTATCCCAGAGACTATGCTCACGAGAAAATGCTGGCTGGTGAAAAAGTACCGCGGTGCGGTGGTTGCCATGGCATTTTAAAGCCAGCTACCGTAGCTTATGGTCAATCCATGCCGGTGAGAGAGACGCAGGAAGCCGGCGAAAGGTCAGCCGCCTGTGACCTTTTCCTGGCGGCGGGGTCGTCGCTGGTGGTCTATCCAGCCGCCCAGATGCCGCTCCTAGCCAAACGTGGCGGCGCACGGCTGGTCATTATCAATCTTACCGAGACGCCTCACGATAGTTATGCGGATATAATAATCAACGAAAAAACGGGTGAAACGATGTCCAAGGTATTAGCGCGGGCAAAAGAAAAACTACATTAAACCGGGCTAGACTATACAGAACCAAACTTTATTTAACAAAAGCTCTATCTTTCTATCAATCATTTAAAAAACTCCCGAACAAGTATATTTTTCTCTTCAGGTAGCCTTAATTGTTATAGAATGTTTAGAATCATCGGCTGAATGTTTATCATAGCTTTACCAGATTCTTGCCATAATTGCGTAGAGTAAATATATTATTCGATATTCGTGAGGGCAAGAAAATGCCGATTGCTCAAAAACTGGCGGATAAAATCCATACCAGTAAGCTTGACTTGCTTGATAAAATCTGGATGAAGGTCAAGCCAGAAGATAAGATAAATGGTATCATTGCTGGGATTATAAGCCTTACCCAGTCCTCGATGAGCCCCGGTGCTTCAACTTTGGTATTGCTGAATCATGATAGTAAAAAGGAGTTATATTTCCAGTTTGCTATTGGCCCGGCGGCGAAGCAATTGAAGCGTTTGCACATCGGCCGTCAATCAGGGATAGCCGGTTGGGTAATCCGGAACGGTAAACCTATGCTCGTAAATAATCCCGAGAGAAATAGAGGTTTCTATAAGCTTATCGATGGTGCCACCGGTTTAAGAACGAAGAACGCCGTTGCCGCGCCATTAATCAGCAAGGGCGCCGTCATCGGGGTTATCGAAGCGCTTAATAAAGCTGATGGGACTGCTTTTTCCAAGCACGACCTAGACACGATAAAAGATGTCGCTAACAGTGCCTCGATAACCATTGAGGGTTATAACACGGAAAACTACCTGATGCTTTCCTATAAGCGTACGGTAAGCGCTCTGGTATCGCTGGCGGATGCCAAAGAGACCATCGGTGGCGGGCACTCCAGGCGGCTGGTAGAATACGCCTTGATGGGAGCCAGAGAGTTAGGACTAAGCAAACAGCAGCAGCAAAGCATCGAGTATGCCGCTCTGCTGCATGACATCGGTAAACTTAGCATCCCTGATGAGATATTGAACAAAGTCGAAAAACTTACGGATAAAGAATGGGTATTGATAAAAAGGCATACAATAGTAGGATATGAAATATTGAAGGATATACCATTTCTAAAAGAAGCGGCTTTACTGATACTAGATCACCATGAGAGATATGACGGCGGGGGATATCCGCAGGGACTCCACGGGAACGGTATACCCATTGGCGCCCGGCTAATAGCCGTGGTCGATGCTTTTGATAATATGACAACCGACCACAGCTATCGCTCCGCGATGCCTCCACAGCAAGCCTTCGCCGAGCTGTTTAAAAACGCCGGTGACCAGTTCTGTCCGCTGGCGGTGAAAGCCTTTAATACCGGCTACGTCAGGACGCGTTTAACGAGAAAGAAACGGCCGATATACTAGTTTATCGGAACTCCACCTATTTTCTTCCCTCAAGAACGTTCAATTGCAGTCGATTATTTTATGATATTCAGATAAACTTCTTCATTGTTAGAAAGCCGCAAAGACAGCAAGAATGGTATTCATAAAAAACAGCTATCCCCTCGATAAAAACAATTATCCCCAGAAAAAATAGTAAATTGGAACCAGTTACGCCCCAGGGAAAATCCTATTCTAGCATGGTAAAAATAAGGATGTCAATAGGGTGGGGCGGTATTTTTTTAACGTAATTATTGGGGAATCTACACCTCTATTTTTACTCCGTTTTTATATTAAGCGTGTTCACATTTACATGCTATTTACACAATTGGTACTAAAGTAGCTTAGAAGTATTGCTGATGCCGGAAAAGGCATGTTTGGGGAAGCTGAATAGAACATGGTTACGATAAACGTTGTAAAAGCCATTGACCGACTTGAAACTACCATTGGCTCTGGTAAATTGGGTGAGTTGTTTCTGGAACTCGGCTATCTCACCGGGACACAGCTTGACCGTGCTTTAGAGTATCAAGCACATAAAGGTGGAAGGTTGGGTTGGATTCTGGCGACCCAGGGGTACATCACCAGGTTGGAGTTATATAAAGGGCTGGCCAAGCACTTCAATATGATGTTTGAGTCAGACACTGCATATATCATAGAGAATATTGATAGAAAATTGGCGGTAATGTTAACACATGAGGAAATGGTGAAATATCAAGTCGTGTCTTTTTATCTCGGAGGAGATGACGTCCTCTATGCACTAACCGCCGATCCTAACAGTGAGTCTGCTTTAGAGTTACTCCACCAGCGTTTTGGGGCAAAGCAGATAGAACAGGTAGTCATCACTGACCTGGACCTTATGAAAATTTCTGAGGACCTTTATCGGGAAAGCATAATGGATATGTCTGTCCATGGGCTGTTCTATAGAAATCCCGATGAATCTGCATATAAAGTTACCATCCGCTCACAATGGATTTTCCTGGCGTGTTTGATTTGCTGTCTGGCAATATGGGCTTATTTTAAAGTAGATACACTCGTTGTTGCTTTGCTGTTTCTCGTCCAGCTTTTCTATGTTATCCCGATACTCTTTAAATTTATGGTGTCTATCTGGGGTAAAATTAATCGCCCTAGAAAGCCTCTTTATACTGATGTTAGCGCTCCTTGGGAGGTAGGTAATTGGCCCATATATACCATACTTATTGCTGCCTATCGGGAAAAAGAGGTGATAGGAAACTTGATTAAATCCCTGAAGAAGCTTGACTACCCAGAAGATAAGCTGGATATCATCCTCCTTTTAGAAGAGAATGACTCGGAGACCTTGGAGGCGGCCAAAATAGAGAAACCGCCGGCAAACTGGAGATTCCTCGTCTTGCCGGATAGCGTCCCGAAGACCAAACCAAAAGCTCTGAACTATGGTCTTAATTTTGCCCGGGGTGAATATCTTACTATTTATGATGCAGAAGATATACCGGAACCAGAGCAGCTCAAGAAGGCAGTGGCCGCCTTCAGGACGCATGGGGGTAATTATATTTGTTTTCAGGCAGCTTTAAACTACTTTAATAAAAACGAAAACTTCCTGACCAAGATGTTCACCCTGGAATATTCCAGCTGGTTCGATTGTCTGCTTCCCGGACTTTTTAAAGCTAAGTTGCCTATTCCTTTGGGCGGCACGAGCAATCATTTCGATGTAAAAAAACTAAAGCATATCGGAGCCTGGGACCCATTTAACGTTACCGAGGATGCGGATTTAGGCATTAGGGCATCTATTGAAGGATATAAGGTTGGTGTGATTGACTCCACTACCTACGAAGAAGCGAATTCGCGGCTGTATAACTGGATAAAACAGCGTTCGCGGTGGGTTAAGGGATACATGCAGACCTTCCTGGTGCACAGCCGTCACCCGCTTAAAGCTATAAAGGCAATGGGATTCTGGCAATGGCTCGGTTATTCATGGCTTATCGGCGGGACTCCGGCCAATTTCTTGCTTAACCCTGTAATGTGGGTCTTTTTTGCCGTCTCCTATTTTGTAAACTTGTCCGGTTACGTTCATATTCCGGATTCATTGCTTTACCTGGCGGGGTTTAATCTTATCGCCGGGAACGCCATGGCTATTTTCATCGCCATGATAGGCATATTTCCCAGGAAGAATTACGCCCTCATACCTTACGCTCTATTAAGCCCGGTTTACTGGATGCTGCAATCGATAGGGGCTTATAAAGGATTTTGGCAGCTGCTGGTGAAACCTTTTTACTGGGAAAAGACGGCGCATGGACTAACCAAATACAAGCCTAATCTCTAGTAACCTTTACCCCGGCTTTTCATCAGCCATACCAAGTCATCTAACTCCGCGCAAGTCCATCAATCCGTTTTACGTTAGCCAAAGTGATGGCTGTGTGGTATCATTTTTTAGATACGAAAATTATTTATCAGAGTAAGTATGATTGCAGAAATAACTGGCTTTATCACGCGGCAGGAGGGGCGTAAATTCCGTTGTTTAACCCCTGTCAACGAATCTGTTATTAACACAGACAGGCTGGGTAAAGGGGATAGGATTTCTCTTTATGTCCATATACCGTTCTGCCGGTCGCTTTGTCCGTTCTGCTGTTTTAACCGCTATCTTTTTGAGGAAGACCTGGCGCGCCGCTATTTTAACGACCTTAAACAGGAGCTGGCAATATACCGGGGGCGGGGTTTTAGCTTTTCTGATATCTATTTCGGCGGGGGAACGCCCACCGTGCTGATGGATGAGCTCGGCGAGTTTATCGGGTATTTGCGAAAGCAGTTTAATATCAACCAGATTTCACTGGAGACAACACCGCAGGAGCTAACAGCACAGAACATCAAGCTACTTAAGGAATATGGCGTCAACCGGCTTTCGGTAGGGGTGCAGAGCTTTGACGAGCAGGTTCTTAAAACCATGGGAAGAGTCAATGGACCTGCGGCAGAGGTAAAGAGTCGATTGCTCAAGGCTGAAGGACAATTTGGTACATTAAACGTTGACTTCGTTTTCAATTTCCCGGGGCAGACGGTAGAGCAATTCGCAGCGGATGTGAAAGTTTTCAAAGAGTTGGGTATCGACCAGGCGACGTTTTATCCACTGATGGCTTCGCCACACAAGAAGAATGCCATGGAGCGGCGGTTTAACCGGGTGGATAACTCACGGGAGAGGCGGTTCTACGACGTGATATTGAAGCAGCTTTATCACGGTGGCTATAAAGCGTCGACGGCATGGTGCTTTTCCCGCGGGGAGCGTATGATTGACGAGTATATCATCGAGTCGGACGATTATGTCGGCATCGGGGCGGGGTCGGTGAGCATCGTAGGGGGGAATTTCTACGTTAACTCCTTTGCCCTGGAACACTATCATAAGTTGATTGCCGGTGGGAAATTGCCCATTGTAGGGTGGCGGGAGTTATCTGAAAAAGAGAAACTGCGTTACTACCTTTTGACCAAGCTTTTCGGCATGAAACTGGATAGTGCGGCTTTCCGGCAGCGGTTCGGGGGGCAGATAAGTCAAAAACTGTGGCTGGAACTGGCTTTCTTAAAGGCTGGTGGTGTGGTTGCCGGCAAAGATGTACTGTGGGTGACGGAGAAGGGCATGTACCCGGTGAACGTAATGATGCGGGAATTTTTCGCGGCACTCAATACGCTGCGTGAATACCATATCGAGCACCAGATTTGATTACTTAAGGGCGACATGAATGCCGGCGGCACCGAAAAACAGAGGTCGGTAGTGCACATCGCGGAAGCCGGCTGCCAGCAGCATATCTCTGACCTCTCGCGGTGAAAAATAATTTCTTGTCGATTCCGCCAGGTAACGATAGGCACCTTTATTACCGGAGAGGATTATCCCCACCGGCATCACGAAAACACGAAGGTACAGGTGGAAACAGGCTCGGATAAAACTATTCTCCGGCTGGCTCGATTCTACGACTACATAACGTCCACCGGGTTTCAAAACCCTTAATACCTCGGTAAGATGGGCAGACGCCACCGGATTTTTATAGGTCAGGTTGCGAAAGGCGAAAGATATAGACGAGACATCAAAATAAGCATCGAGGAAGGGGAGGTGGGATGCTTCGCCTTCGATAAAACGTACCTGCTGGCTAACTCCAGACCTTTCTGCCTTTTGCCGTGCCTTTTCCAACATCGGCAGACTATAGTCCAGTCCGATAATTTCCGTGTCTTTAGCCGCCAGCCGGGCGATGTTGATGGTAAGGTCGCCAGTGCCGCAGCCGATATCCAGAATACGATGGGGCTTTGACTCAAGGCATGCCTGTGCTGCCAGCCGCCGCCACCGTTTCTCCATCCCCAACGTAATGACGCGGTTGACAAGGTCGTAATGCGGCGGCACGGCGATAAACATGCCGTGTAGTGGAGGTTTTGGGGAGGGGAGGGATTTTTCCATAAAGCTATCCTAAAACATGACCGAGGATATAGCCGATGCCCATAAACAACTGTGTCAGGAGGACATTCATGATATTGGCTGCCATCCCTGGCATGAATTTAGCGGTTTCTTCACTATGAAAGGCGCTATTAGTGGCTCTAATAGCCAATGGTAGCGTGAGCAGCGCCAAGAGCGTCCAGATGGGCATCACGCGCGCCGCCACCCAGGCGATTATCCAAACATAGACGGCAATATTGACCACGGAATAAAAGATAGCGGCATTTTTCTTCCCGATGGCGATAGGGAGAGTTTTACGCTTGGCTATTTTATCAGCTTCAACATCGGGGAACTCATTAAGCAGTAGGAGATTATGTACCAGGAAGGCAGGTGGAATACAGGCAATAATAGCGTTAGTGGTATAAACTCCGGACTGGACGAAGTACATGCCTAATATCGGCAGCGCGCCAAGCCCAGCGCCAGCCACCCATTCCGGCCAGGGACGCTTAAGTATGACAGGACTATAGAGTACGATGAAGAAAGCTGCCACAATCAGCAGTGGCAGCAGCTGCCAGCCACTGACGATGATGAAGTATATGCCAATCGGTATCGCCAAGATAAAGACGGCTATACCCAGCCAGAGAACCTGACGCGGTGTAAGCAGATTAGCCGGGAGAATGCCGCTCCCCCCGCTAAAAGGTGTACGCCTGGCAGCCTGGTCGATGCCGCTGCGGAAATCAAAATAGTCATTAAGGATGTTAACGCTGGCATGAGTGAGCACCAGCCCGATGCCAGCTAGCAGGGCGTACCAGATGCTAATGGCACCATCATACCAGGCGACAGTCGTACCCAGGAAAGCCAGAATAAAAGAAAGAATGAGGAATTGTGGGCGGGTTTCCAGGAACCAGAACTTAAGTTTACTCATGCTTAAATAATTATACCATCCTGTTTATTCGATTGAATAGGGCTGTTTTGTAACAGGTAATGTTAATAAAATTTACACGTTATAAAAATTCTGATGAATATTAATAACATAAATGTTAACGGTACTTTGGCAACCAAGATTTTAAGAACCAGGCTCTGTCATGATATAATCTTACGTACCCAATGTTTCATTATGAGCAGGGTATTTAAGTAGACATAATACATGAAGAAAAGACCACAAAACTTTACCGAACTAACCAGCGTTCAAACGAATGAGCTCGTAGAATCAATGGGGGAACCTGCTTACCGGGCAAAACAGCTAGGGAAATGGATCTACCAGAATATGGCATTTTCCTTCGATGAGATGACTGATTTACCTTTGGTTTTTCGAGAGAAATTGAAAAAAGAAATAAAGCTACACAGTCTGGACCTGGTACAGTTGGTAACCGGGCATGATGGTACAATAAAAGCTCTCTTTAAGCTTGCCGACGGTAACACCATCGAGTCAGCGTTAATGTACTATGATACCGATAGGGGAGGGGAGCGGCATACAGTTTGTGTTTCGACGCAGGTAGGCTGTGTTATCGGCTGTCCATTTTGTGCTACCGGTCAGCAGGGTTTCGAGCGTAATTTAACGCCGGGTGAGATAATCGACCAGGTGCTTTATTTCGCACACTATCTTCGCACGAAGTATCAAGATAATGGGAACTCAAATAGCGAAACGTCAAAACGTATATCTAATATTGTTTTCATGGGCATGGGTGAGCCGCTGGCGAATTATGCTAATCTCTGGCAGGCTATCGGGGTGTTGAATTCGCCGGAGGGCTTCGGGTTGGGGGCGCGTAATATGGTTATTTCTACGGCTGGTCTGGTGCCACAGATAAAACAGTTGGCTAAGGAAAAACTCCAGGTAGGACTGGCGGTTTCCCTCCATGCAAGCGAAAATAAGCTAAGGAATGAGTTGGTGCCGCTGAACCGTAAATATCCGCTGGAGCAGCTTATGGCTGCCTGCCAGGAGTATAACCGGGCTACCGGAAGGCGTTTGAGTCTGGAATATATCCTCTTTGGCGGCGTTAACGACTCTATAGCACAGGCACATGCCCTGGCCGAGCTGATAAAGGGATTGCAGTGTCATGTTAATCTCATCCCAGCAAATCTTACGACCGATATATCCTTTCGTGCACCGCCACGCAGGGTTATCCTGGCTTTTGAAGACGAGCTTAAAAAATGCCATGTTAACGTAACATTGCGCGAACGCCGCGGTCAGGACATCGATGCCGGCTGTGGCCAATTACGCAGTCGGTTTATACGAGATAACGATGAAGAATCAGGAAAATCAAGAAAGATAGGAATAACGTAATGTCGCAAGAGACAATTTTGTGGATAGTTTTTGCTATTGTAGTGCCGGTAGTATTGTTCCTGGACTTAGGGGTATTCCAGCGTAAAGCACATACCATTAAAACAAAAGAAGCCCTCCTGATGACAGCCTGCTACGTGGCGCTGGCTTTAGTGTTCGCCGGAGTTGTTTATTTTATGTTGGGGCAGGAGAAATCCTTCACTTTCCTCACCGGCTACATTGTTGAGCAGTCATTAAGTATGGATAACCTTTTTGTTTTCTTGCTGATATTTTCCACTTTTGCTGTGCCATCGCAATACCAGCATAGGGTACTTTTTTGGGGCATCCTCGGGGCAATTGTCACCCGCGGCATATTTATCGCTTCCGGCGTAGCACTGCTGCAAAGGTTGGAATGGTTGATTTATATTTTCGGTGCTTTCCTGGTCTATACAGGTATTAAAATTGCCACCAAAAAGGATGGTGAAGTAGACCCGAAGAAGAATCCTCTTTTCCGGTTTGGCAAAAAATACCTGCGGATGACCGATTCCTATCGCGGCGGGAAATTCTTCGTCCGGGAAAACGGGCATTTACTGGTGACGCCGCTACTCCTCGTGCTGGTGGTCATAGAATCTACCGATATAGTATTTGCCGTGGACTCTGTCCCGGCAGTCCTTTCAATAACACTGGATTCGTTTGTTGTTTATACTTCCAATATTTTTGCTATTCTGGGATTACGTTCGTTATTTTTCGCGCTGGCCGGCTTGACGAATAAGCTGGTCTATCTCAGTTATGGGTTGGCGGCAATACTGACGCTTTTAGGCATCAAGATGCTGGGGTCAAAGTTCTTCCACGTTCCCGTTCCGGTATCGCTGGGGGCGATTGTTGGGATATTACTTCTTGCCGCACTGGCTTCGTATTTATGGCCGCCCAAGAAAAAAGATGTATGGTTCGAAGAGCCCGGGGACGATGCAAAAAAGTAAAAAGATCAGCTAGTTTTTACTTATATTTGAAAATTTCGACCGGAAATACCATAACGCAAATACCAATAATCAGCGATTAACCTGTGCTTTTTTCAGCAGTTCATCAAAATCGGCGAACCATTTTAGCTTTATTTCGTCGCTCCACGACGGGTCGAAATTGGGAAACTTGGACAAAAGTAAATGGATATAGGAATTGGAATTTGGAATTTCGTCCTCGCCTTGTGGAATGATTGCATTCCGATTTGTCCTTGTGCCAGCTTTCTTTGATGTTAGCTTTGTTCCGGCGGTATTACGAGTGGACCGGGTATGTTTGGTGATAAACGGTGATAGTGGTATGCTGGCGTCTTTTGCCAAATCGATAAAGAATTTCACGCATTTACGGCTGACATCGTCGGTTAGCTGGAAGGTATTGTGGAAGACCTCCTGCAGCTGCGAATAGGTGGCGCTACCAAGGTCGAGCGAGCTTTTACAGACGAAGGCGAATGCCTCGTTAGTAATATTATTGAGGAGCTGCGTTCTTAGCTCCGCTTTAGCCGCCACGAGCTTCTTGAGATAGTCTGTTGGCTTCCCGTTAGCATCGATTAAGTTGAGAAAGCGCAGGGCAGCCATGAGCTGAATGCCCGTGCTGCCGGAGAGAAGATCGCCCCAGTAGCTGCGGTCGATGCGTGAGGGCATATGCTGCTCCAGCCGTACCAGGAAGTTATAAAAGGTGCGGTAAGAGACATAGGGTGGCAGGTGTTTTCGTCTATTTTCGTTAACCACAGGTTACCCTCACTTAGCCATCTACCATTATATTCTAAAAAATCTGAAGTTACAAGAACTTTTTCAATGGAACGCTATGGAATTTTTTAAGGACGCTACCAAAATGGAAAGGACAATAATTTTAGCTTGTCCTGGAACAGGATAGAATTGTTGTAGTGAACTGCACAAGCAGGCACAGGTAGTACGAAAATATATAAAAAGGAGGAATGAAATCCTATGGGTACTCCAATAGAGTATCAGAAGCTCATGACGGAAATCGTGTTTGTCAACCTGCCGGGGCCCGAAGATTCGGCTCCGAACATGACCGGCGGCGAACTGCTGCATGGCTTTCTCGCCGAGCTTTACCGGATACCGAACCAGGAATTCAAAGAGCACCTTCTGTCTCTTTGCAACAAATGGAATATCCGGTACCGCGACGCCAGAAAGTAACCATAATTAATATAGGGGGAAATTTTATCATGCAGGTGGCATGATGCCACCAAGGAGGAAGCAAGTGAAAAGGGGCAGAGTCAGCTCAATTGACGTCGGGACGACCAAGATTTGTACGATCATGGCTGAAACCTACGGTGATGAAGGGCTGCGCGTTCTAGGTGTTGGCGTGGCTCCATCGCACGGTCTTCATAAGGGACTGGTGCTAAGCATCAGTGAAGCCAGGGAATCGGTAAGACAATCCGTGAGAATGGCGGAGCAGATGGCTGGCCGCAGGCTGGAATCAGCCTATGTTGGCGTTACCGGACGGCATATCACATCGGTTAACAAAACGGGCACTATCTCCATTACCCATAATAATCAAATAGTACATCCCACCGACATGAAACGTGTCCTCGATGTCGCCCGCAGTATTAAGGTGTCATCGGGGCAAAAACTGCTTCATGTTATTCCTATGGACTATACGGTTGATGGGCAGATGGGTGTCAAGAATCCTATCGGACTGCATGGAATGCGGCTGGACGTGGAAACTCATATTGTTACCGCCGCCAGGACTTCAGTGCAGAATCTTACAAAGTGCATCCGCAGCATCGGCATAGAGGTAGAAGACCTGGTAATGGAATCTCTGGCTAGCGCCGAGGCTGTGCTGCGGCCGGAAGAAAAACAGGACGGCGTTTTGATAGCAGACATTGGTGGCGGAACTACGGACCTGGCGCTTTTTAAGGATAATAACATATATCATACTTCCGTATTGCCGGTGGCTGGCTATCAGGTAACGCGTGATATCTCTATCGGTCTAGGAATTACCTATGAGATGGCTGAAGAGATGAAAAAAAGGTATGGCGACGTAACACCACGGGAAAAAGACAAAACGGGTAAGGAAATCTCGATTACCGGTGATGGGCATAGTGTCTCCTATAATGACCTATCAGAAATTATCCGTATTCGTATCGAGGAAATGCTCAAGCTTATCATGATGGAGCTCCCACAGACAGACTATCGTAAGCTCATTCCAGCGGGGCTGGTAATAACCGGCGGCGGCGCTAACCTACCTGGCATCGCCGAGCTGGGGCAGAAGGTGACCAGAATGCCGGTACGGGTAGGCATTCCGATGAAGCTGCAGGGCGTCTCGGAAGTGCTGGATAATCCAGCCCATGCTACGGGCATCGGACTTCTCTTATGGAAGCTGAAGAACGATGATATCGAAGCGCCAAAAACCAGCGATAGTGGATTAAACGGTTTGATTAAAAAAATGGTTAGGCTTTTTGGCTAAAACCAGGATTGTTTGGGGATAATATTCCCCGGAGGGCTATAATGGCGAGATCAAGTTATGTCTCCAGCGGCGCGAGAATAAAGGTTATCGGCACTGGCGGAGCAGGGAGTAACGCTGTTTCTAGAATGGTCCGCGAGCATCTACACGGTGTGGAATTTATCGCGATGAATACCGATGCGCAGGCTTTGGAAACTACCGAAGCTACGCAGCGCGTTCAGCTCGGCCCCAAGACTACTCGTGGTCTGGGCGCCGGCGGCGACCATATTATTGGTCATAAAGCTGCCGAAGAAAGTCGTGATGCGATAGCCGAAGTAGTGGCTGGAGCGGATATGGTTTTTCTCACGGCCGGTATGGGCGGCGGCACTGGCACCGGCTCGGCATCGATTGTTGCGGAGCTGGCTAAAAAGACTGGTGCGCTCACCATTGCGGTGGTGACCAAACCGTTTACGTTTGAAGGCACGCATCGCGCTAAGACAGCCGAGGAAGGCATTAACGCTCTGAAAGATAGTGTAGATACGTTGATTATCATTCCTAATGACCGTCTACTGGAGCTATGCAACCAGGGTACGAGCATCGATGGGGCTTTCAGAATGGCTGATGAAGTGCTGCTTCATGGTGTCCAGGCAATCGCGGAGGTCATTACGGTTCCTGGTCTAATTAATCTGGACTTTGCCGATGTGCGGACAATTATGAAAGACGCCGGACCGGCGTGGATGTCCATCGGACGTGGAACGGGACAGAACCGGGCGGTAGAAGCCGCCAGGCAAGCTTTAGCCAGTCCTCTGCTGGATATATCGATGGCAGGCGCCAGGGGCGTGCTCTTCAATATCGCCGGAGGCTCGCTGACATTAAATGAAGTGAGTAAAGCCGCCGAGGTAATCCGCCAGGCAGTTGACCCGCAAGCTAACGTTATTTTTGGCGTTGTTTTGGAGCCGGAAATGGGTAACGACGTAAGACTTACCCTGATTGCTACCGGTTTCAATGGCAAGGGCGAAAAAGTTGATTTGGTTAAAGAAAAGGAAATTGAGGGTATCCTTAAAAACATAAATGATGATGAACTTGATATGCCTTCGTATACCCGGCAGGAACAAGTTAATCAATCAGGTAAAGTAGCTTTGGGCAAGAAAAAATAATATTGACCGAGGTGAATATGAATAATCGAAAGGAGACTTGTATGACTGTATTAGAGGTTAGAAAAAATAAAAACAATAGCCGTTCGTATATCGAGCAGCTGATGAAGAAGCTAATCGCCAATCGAAGCTGCCTGGGACTGCTAAGGTTTTTCGCCGCTCATCCTAACGGACGGTTCAGCAAGCTGGCGGTCATTCATGCCATCGACGATGATTGTACGGGGTGGGAAATAGAGCAAGCCCTGGAGGAGATGGTCGAGGAAAGGATACTCGATGTCAACTCCGATAACGACACCATTTTTTACATGCTGACCCAGGAAGAGGCATTGCGGCGGCTGGTACTGAATATGGCTATCTTCGACTGGCGAGACTGGCAACTGGTTCTCGAGCATGCCTGAACGCCTTATCTCAAGGCGAGTTTTTATCGACGATGAATTAGTAATAAATACGCCAGTTAAGATATAATGGAAGGGAAAAAACTGGTAAAGGAACTAAAATATGGGAAGAAAAGCAGAAAAACAAGCGCAACGAAGAAGCTATAAAGAAGCTTTTAAAAATGTTAAGCATGGCCATGGTACCCGCCCGGTGAGAAAGAAACAGGAATCAGCTCTGGGCAAATAATAAAGCCGGATATCACGATCTATCTTAAATTGGGAGGATATCATGACAACTGGTGTTGTAAGACATCTGGTTGGTGAACGTGGTTATGGATTTGTCTCCAGCGATGCTGGGAAAGATATATTTTTCCATCAAAGTCAGCTCAAAGGTATCAACTTCCAGTCGTTGAAAGAGGGACAAAGTGTGAGTTATAAAGTGGGGTTGGGGGAAAAGGGATTCGTCGCGAAAGAAATCAAGCCGCGTGATTCTGCTTAATAGCTCACGGCACGATTGATACTACATCGATAAGCTGAACCGGTGCTGCATTTTTCAATTTAAGCTTCTGCAAATGACCTGTTGAAGGTGAAGTTTTCTCAAAAATTAACTTAATAATATCTAGAAAGGGAAGATTCTTTTGGATCTCTCTAGAAAACAATCTTCTGATAGCCGCAAGAACGCTAAGAACCTGCTGCGTTTTCATGGAGACGCGGCGGCATCCGCAGTGGATGAGGCTGCTGCCAGCTATCAGGCACCATCGATTATTGCGGCAGGGGCTGACGCCCAAAGCGTATCCGTATTAACGACGCTGGTCAATCTCTCCCTTTCTTTGATATGTATCAAAGCTCCAACGCTTATCGAGCGTGTCGGTAGGACCAAGAAGGGCGCGGTAATGCTAGCCTTTCTTAATTTATGCGCCTGGGTACCGCTAATTATCGCATTCTTTCTTTCGCCTTTAGGTATTCAGCCAATATGGTACGCGCTTCTATGGGTTGTCAACGTAATGCCCGGGTTACTATTGACGTTCCAGCGTGATAACTGGCTATCCAATCTTGTCCCGCGGGAGAAATTAGGACGCTACCTCGGCCAGCGCCTAGCAATAAAGAGCGCCTTTTATCTCGGGGCTTTCTGTTTCCTGGGATTCCTGCTGGACTCGATGGGTAACTCCAGCCTGGTCAATTTTGGCTTGGTATTTGCTGTGGCGGTAGCCGTAGCGCTGGTAGATTTTATTATTTTTACTTTTATGCATGACCCGAAGGAGAAGGAGAACAGCCCCCCTAAATTGGAAAATCAGCAAATCAAGTATGGCTTGTTTAACTTTATCGGAGAGCTGAAAACGAAGAAGCTGGATACCTTCATTACTTTTACATCATTATTTTATCTCACGGTCGGTCTTAGCGGTCCGTTATACGCGGTATATATGCTCCAGGAAAAGCATTTTACCTATCTTAGTTTCACGGTTATTATCGCCGCGGAATACCTGGCGAGGGTAGTCAGCGCTCCGTTCTGGGGGCGTTTTGCCGATAGGTCCGGCAATATCCGGGTGCTGGGTATCGTAACACGTATAATACCGGTAATACCGATTTGCTGGCTATTTTGCTCTAATATTGGCTATCTTGCCATCGTCCAAACGCTATCGGGAATCTGCTGGGGGGCCTTCGACCTTTGCACGCAGAACTATATATTCAAAGTCGCGCCGCAAGAGAAGAAGCTCCGCTACATTGTGTATACCAGGTGTATCATCCTGTTTTCTACAGCCCTTGGTGGTTTGATAGGCGTTTTTCTGATAAAAGGAGTTTTCACGATATTCGGCAGCCAGCTGCTTAGCATCTTTTTAATCTCTGGGTTTTTCCGCGCTATTGTAGTGATGTTTTTCATGCCTAAGCTGATAGACCTGGCTGTGTCCTATGCTATAAAATCGGTTTCACCGAAGGTGGATTTAGATACATCGGGCAGGGCAAAAGTAACCAAGCACGGTCTATTTTATCACCGCGAGAAGCCGCCTTTAATTGTTCCAGAGAAAAAGAATATATCGGTATTATCTCCCAAACTCCGGAGTATCATGCAACGGCGTAGCTGGATGCTTGATGAAAGACCGATGGTAGTAAAAAAGGGAGCGATAGAGCTATCTACAGATATACAAATTACGCCACGGCGCAGCTGGACGATGCTGGAAAAGGCAACCAGAGAGCCAAAGGAGAGCCCCCAGCGTTTAGAAATTACACCAACGCGGCGACCCTGGTTTGGAGATGCCGAGATTTTTGATATTTATTCCACTAGAAGTCATAACCTAGCTACGGCGGTAATAGAAGAGAACAATAGGAAAATGCCGTCTCACGAAGGGCTTTTCTATAATAATGCCGGTTGGGCTAATTACAAGAGGGAGAGGTTGCAGACTGCTATCAGAGAAAGCCGGAAGTGGAGAGGCATCGGCGATTTAAAACCGGTTTTCATTGAGAATGGTGAGCGTATTTACTGGCGTCCCTGGAGGGACTCGAACCCACGACCTACTGCTTAGAAGGCAGCCGCTCTATCCTGCTGAGCTACAGGGACGTAAAATATTACTCTAAAATTTAACACGAATCGAGACTGGTGGTCAATATACAGCGGTCTTGTGGCTGTGGCGGAAACTCATTTAGGTTTATCGGCGCGCAGGTGTTTGATATGCCGGTAAATGTAAAAGCCGATGAGAACCACGACAATAGCTAAAATAACGGGGTCGAAGGGGCGCATGGCGCTGCGTAATTCTTCCCAGTGTTCTCCCAGCAGGTAGCCGCCGTAAGCCAGCCCGGTGCTCCAGATAAAAGAGCCGGTGAACGTATAAACTAAGAACTTGACTATTTTCATCCTGGCGATGCCTGCCGGGAGACTGATATAGGTGCGGACTAATGGTAGCAGGCGCCCAACGAAGACCGTCCAGCTACCGCTGCGTGAGAACCAGCGGTCGGCGATATCGAGGTCGTGCTGGGAGATGAGGATATAGCGGCCATATTTGTTCAATAACGGGCGACCGGCCCACATTCCCACGTAATAAGAAACGACCGACCCTATGGTATTGCCAATAGCACCGATAGCGCCGGCCATAAAAACGTACATGACGGATAACCCCGGCTCTTTAATGAGCATCCAGCCAGCCAGGGGCATGATAAGCTCGCTGGGGAAGGGAATACAGGCGCTCTCCACCGCCATGAGGAGCATCACGCCGGGCCATTGCATAAAACCATAGAGGGAGTTGATTACGTCGAGGACCCAGTGTTCCAGAGAGGTCACGTTGCGAGTGTAGCAAAATTAAGGCCGCAACGTCAAGCCAGCTTTGAGAAAGGCGTCTGGTTCGAATCTATCAGCTTGACATTGATTCATTTTCGTTGTTAGTATTTAGATAGATGTCTCCCTCTGTCAAGCGAAAAAGCTATGCCGAAACTACTGGATATTATCGATAGCCCCGCTGATTTAAAAGGATTATCCCCGGCAGCGCTGGAAGAACTGGCTGCCGAGATACGTAAGAAAATCATCACCACGGTAACCACGACCGGCGGGCATTTAGCTTCCAACCTTGGAGTTGTCGAGCTTACCATTGCTATCCATCGGGTTTTCGATAGTCCCAAAGACAAAATAATCTGGGATGTCGGTCACCAAAGCTACGGACACAAGCTCCTGACCGGACGGAAGAGCCAATTTAACACGCTGCGGCAGTACGGCGGTCTTTCCGGATATACCACTCGCGAGGAAAGTCCGCACGACCCCTTTGGTGCCGGTCATGCCAGCACTTCAATTTCCGCCGCTCTCGGTATGGCGACAGCTCGCGACCTCGCCGGTGAAAAATACAATGTGGTTGCGGTTATCGGTGATGGGGCTATTACCGCCGGCATGGCTTATGAAGCGTTGAATCATGCCGGTCATCTGGGGAAGCGACTTATCGTTATTCTTAATGATAACGGCATGTCGATTGCACCAACAGTAGGCGCCTTGGCTAAACTATTGAGTCGGGTAAGGCTGAACCGGCCTTTTCGTACCGCCGAGAGGAGCAGCAAGAGACTTATCACCTGGTTACCTTTTGGCAGGAATTTTTGGAAATGGGGACGCGATTTAATCGATAGAATCAAAGGACTCTTTATGCCGACGCCGCTGTGGGAAGCGCTCGGTTTCACTTATATCGGTCCTGTGGACGGACATAATATTCGTGAGTTGGAAAGCGTTCTTAAGCGGGTAAAAGAAGAGAGTTACAAGCCGACCCTGGTGCATGTCGTTACGACAAAGGGCAAGGGCCATTCTCCGGCGGAAGATAACGCGGTCTATTTCCACGGCGTACCCGCGAGAGACATAAACGAGAGCACGGTGCCTACTTACAGCGAGGTTTTCGCCCAAACTATGCTCCACCTGGCGCGTGAAGAGCCGAAACTGGTGGTCATTACACCGGCGATGCCGGAGGGAAACTGTTTGAATGTCGTCGCCGCCGAGTTCGCCGAGCGGGTCTTCGACGTAGGCATTTGTGAACAACATGCGGTCACCTTTGCGGCAGGATTGGCGACGCAGGGCTATCTGCCGGTTGTGGCGATTTATTCTACGTTTTTACAGCGCGCTTTCGACCAGATAATCCATGACGTTTGCCTCCAGAATTTGCCGGTGGTCTTCGCCATCGACCGCGGCGGTATCGTCGGTGATGACGGCAAGACTCACCAGGGGACATTCGATATCTCCTATCTCACGCTGATACCCAACATGGTCGTCGCGGCGCCAAAGGATGAAAATGAGCTGCAACACCTGCTTTATACCGCCGTTAAGGCAAGGCGTCCGATGGCGGTGCGTTATCCCCGGAGTCACGGTCTGGGTGTGAAGCTGGATAGTGACCTGCACGAGATACCCATCGGCAAAGGGGAAGTGGTCAGATACGGCGATGACATAGCTATTTTAGCTTTGGGCGCCTCGGTGGCGCCTTCCCTAGAGGCGGCGAACAAACTTGCTTTAAAGGGTATCGAGGCAACCGTGGTTAACGCCCGCTTCGCCAAGCCGCTGGATAAAGAGCTAATCACTAATCTTGCCAGTCAAATTAAAAATATCGTTACCGTGGAAGAAAATGTGCTGACCGGAGGCTTCGGCAGCAGCGTGATAAGTCTACTGCAGGAGTCCGGTCTTAATGATGTAAAAATAAAGAATATCGGTATCCCCGATGAGTTCGTCGAGCATGGCACCCAGGCTATTCTGCGTGCTAAATACGGCCTTGATGCAGAGGGCATCATGCGGCAAGTCAAGGAGATGTTATCCGGCTCGACGGCAGGTTTAACGATAAAGGCGAAAAAATAAGATAAAAAACCATGCAGCAGGGTAGGAGGTAGTTTCCGCTTGATACGGAAATTTGTAATCTGTATAATAACACAGAAAGCTAACGCCGCCTGTGTTAGAAGTGGTGGTGATATCAGGTAGCCGGGTTGGCGCCTGATATTTTGTTTTAAGGGCTTGATTTTTGGGAGTTAAATATCGTGAACAAGATGACCGTTAGAGATATCGACGTTACCGGTAAACGGGTGCTGGTTCGAGTGGACTTTAATGTGCCGCTGAATGCCAAAACCGGCGCGATAACCGATGACAGCCGTATTCGCGCCGTTCTACCGACGATTAAATACCTTATCGAAAATAAAGCTAAAATCATCCTGCTTTCTCACTTCGGTCGCCCCAGGGGAAAGGTTGTAGATGAAATGCGGCTGGCGCCGGCAGCCAAGCGCCTGGCCGAGATTCTTAAAAAGCCTGTTGCTGTGGCTAATGACTGTATAGGTCCGGAGGCGGAAAAAGCCGTGGCTGCTTTAAAATTCGGCGATGTACTGCTTCTGGAGAATCTTCGCTTCCATCCTGAAGAAGAAAAAGGCGATGAGAGCTTCGCCAAAGCTTTAGCGAGTCTGGGTGACGTATATGTTAACGACGCCTTCGGCACGTCGCACCGTGCCCATGCCTCGATATCCGGCATTCCCTATTACCTGCCGGCCGTGGCAGGGTTCCTGCTGGAAAAGGAGATAAATACACTCGGCGGACTACTGGAAAATCCCGCGCATCCCTTTGCGGCACTTTTCGGCGGCGCCAAAGTCAGCGATAAGGTCGCCATGCTAAAAAACATCATGGGCAAGGTAGACTGCCTGCTTATCGGCGGAGGCATGGCGGCGACGTTCTTAAAAGCCAAGTCCTATAATGTTGGCGCATCGGCGGTAGAAACGGATACTATCAATATCGCCAGCGAGCTAATTAAAGCAGCGGAAAATAATCATGTGCGTATCCTGCTGCCAGTAGATGTGATGGTCGCAGATAAAATCAATGGCAGCACCGCAGGTAAGGTCGTGGCGATAGACGCGATACCGTCTGACAAGATAATCGTCGATATCGGTCCCAAGACCATCGATGCTTTTCAAAAGGAGCTGGAGAAAAGCTGGACGGTCTTCTGGAATGGGACGATGGGTATCGCGGAAATACCGCAATTCGCTCAAGGGACGCAGACGCTAGCGAAACTACTGCCCCATCTTAAAGCAAAGACTATCGTGGGAGGCGGCTCCACCGCTGAGACGATAGAGGCGCTGGGGCTGGCGAATAAAATAACCTTCGTTTCTACCGGCGGCGGCGCTTCTCTGGAGTTCCTGGGCGGCGAGGAGTTGCCCGGCATTGTTGCATTACGTGATAAAATATAGGGATAAAAGAATATGGACCTAAATTTAATTAAAGAAATAGCCATAACCTCGCCGGAAAAGATAGTGATGCTGGTGCTGGATGGCTTGGGTGGACTGCCTGACTCTAGAACCGGCAAAACAGAGCTGGAGACTGCCCGCATTCCCCATCTTGATGAGGTGGCGGCTAAAGGCATCTGCGGTCTGGCTGACCCCATTGCCCCGGGCATTACGCCCGGCAGCGGTCCCGGGCACCTGGCGCTCTTTGGCTACGACCCTATAGCTAATAAAATAGGGCGGGGGGCTTTAGAGGCGGTGGGCATTGATGTTGAGCTTGGGCCGGACGATATGGCGGCTCGCGGCAATTTCTGCATGGTTGATAACTGGGGTATTATCATCGACCGACGAGCCGGGCGTATCTCTACGGAGGAGTGCGCCGAGCTGTGTAAACTGCTGGACGGCTTAAAGATAGGTGGGGTTAACATAAGGGTATATCCGGTAAGAGAACACCGTTTTGTGGTGGTATTTCATGGTAATAACCTCCAACCGGAGCTTACGGAGTCCGACCCTTCAAGAACAGGCGTCGCTCCGCTAGAAGTAAAGGCAGAACAGGCTATTGCTACAAGAACGGCAGGTATTGTTAATGAATTCTTGGTAAAAGCTAAAGCGAGACTAGTCAACCAACATCCGGCAAATATGATTTTATTACGCGGCTTCGCTAAGAAACCGCAGCTGCCGACCATGCAGGAAATCTATAAGCTGAACCCGCTGGCGATTGCCGTTTATCCCATGTACCGCGGGCTGGCGCGGCTCGTCGGGATGCAGGTGGCGCAAGCGGGAACGACACTGGAAGATGAGTTTAAAACATTAAAGGATAACTACGCTAAATACGACTTTTTCTTCCTGCACATAAAATGGACAGATACCGCCGGTGAAGATAGCAATTTCGCTAAGAAGGTAATGTTACTGGAGCAAGTTGATGCTGCCTTGCCTGCGCTGACGGCGCTTAACCCTGACGTGTTGGTGATCACCGGCGACCACTCAACGCCGGCGGTTTACGGCGGGCACAGCTGGCATCCCGTGCCTGTAGTTATCTGTTCCAAATACTGCCGTACTGATAACATTAAAGAGTTCTCCGAAACAGCTTGTTTAGGGGGTGGGTTGGGGAGGATAAACGCCACGGATATCATGCCCCTGGCGATGGCTAATGCCCGGAAGTTGACTAAATTCGGAGCATAGGAGTTAGATATGACGCGCACGCCTTTAATTGCGGGTAACTGGAAAATGAATACCACGGTAAAAGATGCCGTCAGTCTGATTAAAAAAATGCAGTCCTCGTTAAACAAAATACATGGTGTCGAAAAGGTAATTTGTCCCCCATTCGTGTCCTTGCCGGCGGCGTACGCTATTATTAATGGAAGTAGTGTAAAACTGGGCGCCCAGAACGTTTTTTATGAGGAAAAAGGTGCTTATACCGGCGAGATTTCACCGCTGATGCTGGCTGGACTTTGTGAATACGTTATCATCGGGCATTCCGAGCGTAGGCAAATCTTAGGCGAGAAGAACGACATGATAAATAAAAAAGCCAAGGCAGTTATAACTGCCGGCTTGAAGCCGATATTATGTATCGGCGAAACGCTGGAAGAAAACGAGGCTAACCAGACGACGGAAGTATTGGGCAGGCAGATTTTCACCTGCTCTGATAAGCTTTACTTTCTTAGCGGGATGGTCATCGCTTATGAGCCGATATGGGCTATCGGCACCGGCAAATCGGCAACCGGTGATGATGCCAATAAAACCATTGAGTTTATCCGCCAGTTTATTGCCCGTTTACACGGCAATAGTATTGCTGATGATACCCGCATTCTTTACGGGGGAAGCGTCAATGCTACGAATATCGCCGAGTTTATGAAACAGCCGGAGATTGACGGCGCCCTGGTGGGGGGAGCCAGTTTACAAGCCGATGAGTTTGTCAGCATTGTCAAACAGGCTGCCGAGATTAAGAGTTCTTAATGAAAGTATGAAGCGTTTAGTCGCTATCGTCGGTCCTACCGGTATCGGCAAAAGCCGTCTGGCGCTGCATCTGGCAGCAATTTTTCAGGGAGAAATCGTCAGCGCCGATAGTCGTCAGGTCTACCGCTATATGGATATCGGCACCGCCAAGCCGACGCCACAAGAGCTTGAATCTATACTTCATCACTTGATAAACATCATCAATCCGGACGATAATTTCAGTTTAGCGACCTATCAGGAGCTAGCTAACCAAGCTATCGAGGATATTCACCGGCGCGGCAAGCTGCCGTTTTTGGTCGGGGGCACTGGATTATATATCAAGGCGGTGCTGGAAGGCTGGCAAATACCCAGGGTTTCGCCGGACGCGGAATTCAGGTATAATGTAGAAAAGAAAGCTAACGAAAGAAGCATCGATGAGATATATCAAGAACTGGTCGATACCGACCCTGACGCGGCAGCTAAAATTGATCGCCGCAATGTGCGCCGTGTGATTCGGGCACTCGAAGTGCATGCTAAAGCCGGTCAGGCGTTTTCCCGGCTCGGGCGCAAGATTCCCCCTGCTTTTACCCTATTTATCATCGGCTTAACTGCCGAAAGGTCCGCACTATATCGCATGGTTGACCAGCGTGTGGATAGGATGATTGAGCAGGGACTTATCCAGGAAGTGGAAAATCTGCTTAAAATGGGATACGATTTCAGTTTACCATCGATGTCCGGTATCGGCTACCGGCAGGTCGGGCAGTTTTTAAGAAGTGAGTTGACGCTCGAGGCGGCGATAGAAAAAATCAAAGCAGAAACGCACCGGTTTATCCGCCACCAGTATGCCTGGTTCCGGCTGAAGGATGAAAATATTCACTGGTTTGATATCGGGCATGACAAGGATTCAGTAATAGAAAAAACTCTCAAGGAGTTTTTAGCCAAAGAATAAAATGACGGGAGTGTAAGATAACGGAATGGATTTCACTAAAATGCACGGCGCTGGTAATGATTTTGTCATGATTGACGGGCGCAAGATGAAGCGTGACTGGTCGAAACTGGCAATAACGGTATTAGACCGTCATCTGGGCATTGGCGCCGATAGCTTGATAATACTACAACCTTCGAAAAAGGCAGATTTCGGTATGCGTACCTGGGATACCGACGGCTCGGAAGCGGAAACCTGCGGTAACGGCATCCGGTGCCTGGCAAGATATGTTCTGGAAAAAGGCTTAATCAACACTGATGTTGCCGAGATGACCATCGAAACCGTGGCTACCATAAACAGGGTAAGGCTGGAGAGGAAGGGCGGAAAGGTCGTTAAATTCTGGGCGAACATGGGCAAACCCAGGCTAGCTGCTGCCAAGATTCCGGTAAAGGTTATTGCCGGGCAGGGTAGGGTGGTTGACATAAAGTCAATGCTTGCCTATGAAGTGAATGTAGGCGGTATGGATTTGGCGCTCAACCTTGTTTCTATGGGTAACCCTCATGCTGTACACTTCTTACAAACGCCGGTAGCGGACTTTCCGTTAGGTAAAATAGGGCCGCTGGTGGAAAACCTGCCAATCTTTCCGCAGCGGGTGAACTTTGAAATAGCCAGGGTACTGGACAAAAGCCATATCGAGGCGAGGGTATGGGAGCGGGGAGTGGGAGAGACTTTAGCCTGCGGCAGTGGCACCTGTGCTATTACAGTTGCCTCGAAATTACGTGGCTATACGGAATCCAAGGTTGATATCCAGCTACCTGGCGGCGTGCTTAACGCCGAGTGGAACGGTAACGGTGAGGTGGTATTAGGGGGTCCGGCTGTGGTAGTCTATGAAGGTGTTTGGCCAGATTGAGGTGTATTTATGAAAATAGCCCGGCGTATTGAGGCTTTAAAACCATATCTGTTTGTTGAGATTAACAAGAAAATAGCGGAAAAGAGAGCAAAAGGCGAGGAGGTCATCAGCTTCGCCATCGGCGATCCTGACATACCCACGCCGCCGCATATTATTGATAAACTATGCGAGACGGCAAAAGACCCGGCCAACCACCGCTATCCGGAGTCGGAAGGGCTGCCGGAGCTGCACGTTGCCATTGCTGAATGGTATCAAAAGCGGTTCGACGTTACGCTCGACCCCGCCACCGAGGTGCTGCCGCTCATCGGCTCCAAGGAAGGCATCGGTCATATCGCCTTTTGCTTTATCGACCCCGGGGATATCGCGCTGGTGCCGGACCCGGCTTATCCCGTTTACGCTATCGGCACACAACTGGCGGGGGGCAGGCCTTACTATTTGCCGCTCATAGCGGAAAATGACTTTCTCCCCAATCTCAAGAATGTCAAGGATTTTATCTTAAAGAGCACGAAAGTCCTGTGGCTGAACTATCCTAATAACCCCACCGGGGCTGTGGCTGGACTGGATTTTTTCCAGCAGGCGGTAGAGTTCGCTAAACAACATAATATCCTCATCTGCCACGATGGCCCTTACTCCGAGGTGTCTTTTGACTGCTACCAGCCGGTAAGCTTTATGCAGGCAGATGGGGCGAAGGATGTGGGGGTGGAGTTTCATTCCCTTTCCAAAACCTATAATATGACTGGCTGGCGTATCGGGATGGTAGTGGGCAACGCGGAGGCAATCAAGGCTTTAAGGACATTAAAATCGAACCTGGACTCGGGGATTCCGCAGGCTATCCAGTATATGGCTATCGAGGCGCTGAACGGACCGGAGGCTTGTGTTGCGGAGCATAACGCTATCTACCAGCGGCGCCGTGACCTGATTATCGAGGTGCTGAATAAAATCGGCCTCGAAGTCAAGCCGCCTAAAGCGAGCCTCTATATCTGGGCGAAGGTACCCAAGGGCTATAATTCGGTGGATTTTACCGCCGATTTGCTGGATCAGGTCGGCGTGGCGGTCACGCCAGGAGTGGGATATGGCCAAAGTGGCGAGGGCTACGTAAGGCTATCGCTGACGATACCGGATGTGTTACTGGTGAAAGGACTATCGCGGCTCTCCGGGTGGCGCAATACCCGACGCCTTACACCGAAGAAGTAAATTGACATAATGATTAATCCAGGAGAAAAACATCGCTAAAAATATCATAATCACCAGGGCGGTGCAGGAAAAGGCTCTTTTGCTGGCGGTATCTCCCAAGGGTAGCCGCGAAAGACAAATCGCCGAGAACTCCCTGGAGGAGCTGACATTACTGGCGGAATCCGCCGGCGCTAAAGTCGTTGGGAAAATAGTACAGCAGCTGCCGGCGCCTTCGCACGATTATTACGTCGGCAAGGGGAAGATACAGGAGCTTTTAGCTTTAAAAAGCGCCAAAGACTTTACCGTTCTTATCCTCGATGATGAATTGACGCCGAAACAGCAAGAAAACCTGGAAAAGGAACTTGATGTCAAAGTCATCGACCGGGTGGCGCTGATACTGGATATCTTCGCTAAACGCGCCCGTACACATGAGGGGCGCTTGCAGGTAGAGCTTGCCCAGCACCAATATCTCCTTCCCAGGCTGGCAGGACAGTGGAGTCACCTGGAAAGATTAGGTGGCGGCATCGGCACCAGGGGTCCCGGCGAATCGCAATTAGAGACAGACCGACGCCTGATTCGACATAAAATCCACCGATTGGAAGAGCAAACGGATGAAATCCGCAGACGCCGCGCTCTCTATCGCCAGCAAAGACAGCAAAGCGGCGTGCCGGTAGCTGCGCTGGTGGGCTATACCAATGCCGGTAAAAGTACTCTGCTTAACACCATCTGCCGTGCTGATGTCCTGGTGGATGATAAGCTTTTCGCCACATTAGACCCAACTACACGACGCTTGAATCTACCGGACAATAAAATGATACTCATTACCGATACGGTCGGTTTTATCCGCAAGCTGCCGCCGACCATCATCAATGCTTTCAGGGCGACCCTCGAAGAACTTAATGAAGCCACTTTGCTGCTACATGTAGTTGATCTCTCTTCGCCCAATGCACCGGAGCAGTGCCAGGCGGTGGAAAAAATACTCGGCGAGCTTGGGCTTGCAGATAAAAAACGAATTACTGTATTGAATAAAATCGACCGTCTTTTCCCCAACGAGCCTATGCCAGGCGGAGAGGACATAGCAAACGTTTTCGCTTCTCTTGGTCTCGCCCCGGATGAAAATACAGTGATTATATCTGCAGTAAATGGCTGGGGCTTGCCCCGGCTTTTAGAGATGATTGCCAGGGCGATATCGGCTCCTATCCCTATAGCACCCCTTGAACATTAGTTGTCATTCCAGCGAAAGCTGGAATCCAGGGGTGGGGTATTTTCTTAGTATAGTATAGTTTAAGTATGGATACAGGTTTAGTTCTGGCGCTGATATCGTCCGTTAGCTTTGCTATCGGCATTGTCCTCGTCAGGAAGACGGCCGGCGAAGCTGGAGAAGCTTTCAGCGTTACCGCCTTGAGCATCTTTACCGGGGTTGTCTTTTTCACTATCGCCATCTTCGTCAGCGGGGATTGGACCAAGCTACAGGCGATATCCTGGCGAGCGCCAGTGTTTCTGGCAATTGTCGGGATTATCCATTTCATCATCGGGCGGCTGCTGGCTTACGAATCTTACCGGCTGATAGGGGCTAACCGGGCGACGCCTTTCAATCAGACGAGCCCGATATATACCATGGTGCTTAGCCTGATTTTCCTGAAAGAGCAGATTACAGTTTACATAATCATTGGGATGCTGTGCATGTTGGCCGGCGTGTTTTTAATCTCGCAGGAGCGGGGAAGCATTGACGGCGATAGAAAGAAGGATACGTCCGGCAGGGTGGTTAAAGGCATTCTACTGGCTCTTGGAGCCGCTTTATGCTGGGGCATAACACCAATTTTAATCAAACCTAGCGTGGAGGATATCGGCTCTTCTGCCGATGGAGCCTTTATATCTTACGTTACGGCGGCGATAGTAATGGGAATGCTTTTGCTAAACCGACCGCGGCGCAAACAGATTAGGCAGCTATCATTAAAGAAAAGTATCCTGCCGATGGCTTTAGCCGGGGTGTTTACTGCCGGCGGCCAGTTTTTATACTATGCTGCCCTAGGGCAAAGTCCGGCGAACGTCATCGCGCCGCTGTTAAGCATCCAGGTGGTGTTTATCTTTTTCCTATCTTTGTTAATTAACCGGAAAATCGAGCTTTTTACACCCAGGATTATCTTCGGGATGGTGGCGGCGGTAGTGGGAACGTTTTTGCTATTTCATTAGTTTGTCATTCTGGCGTAGGCCAGAATCCATTATGAGTCTCCTCCTAATGCTGAATTCTTTAAGTGGATTCCAGCCTTCGCTGGAATGACGTTTTTCAGAATCATTTTCTCATTATCCGACTATGGCACGCGCTACAATCAAAATCTGGACGCCTTGATGCCTGTGTTAATGGAATTCTCCATAGAAGAAGTGAAGGATTGACGTTTGGGGGTATAATGAGGGTAATTAGGAGGTTATTTTATGGTTGAGAAAGATTTAGAAATCAGGATAACTAAAATTGAAGAACAATTAAGATGCTATGAAAAATTGAAGGATGAAAAACAGAAAGATTATTACATCAAGAAACTTGAGGATGTTACACAAGAAATTAAGTCACTAAAAGAAGAAATTAATACTGGAAAAGGAGAAATAAAAACAGAAATACTAGCTCAAAATGACAAAAGCCGAAATATTACAAAGTTGTTTGCTTTTGGGAATTTAGGAGTCGTTAGCGTTGTATTCGCATCACGTATCGAAGGTTTTACTATTACTACGCTTGAGGCTTGGTTTTTCCTTATTGCTGGAGCGTTAATGTTTTTCTATTCTTGGGCTAAAGTATGGTAACTTAATATATTCCTTTTTATCGTTAAAAGTTTATGTCACGCTTAAAAGCCTTAAAACTTTGGGGCGCACAATATATGTTATGTAGTGTAGTGTTCGTAGAGAAGTATATTTGACATAATAATGAATTACCAATGACCAATACTTGCCCCGAGCGAAGTCGAGGGAAACAATAACCAAACGTTTAATTGGGATTTGTATCTTGTATCTTAGGATTTTAGTTTAAACGTCGCGACATGTATGGTTAAATAAATTTCCAGAAAGAAAAGAAGTAATGTCGAAATCATCGTCGTTATAGGAAATAGCCACCACCACTTCCCTAGTCGCTTCTTCTGCCGGGCGAGCATGTTGCTGATATGTTCGCCTGTTTTAAAACCCATGAACCATAGTAGTCTATGATATATTTTATCCACACTTTACCCCCTTACCCATCTCGATTATAACCTGGTGGGTCAAGGGGATTATGTCGTAGGAAAAAAATGAGTGGCGTTGTTTGGAATTTGTATCTTGTATCTTGGTTATTGGTTATATCGTGGGCTCGCTCCGATTGTATCGGGGGAACAATACCGATTTGAATCGGGACCACTCTGTCTCACAAGAATAAAAATGGGCTCGCCAGGGATCGAACCTGGGACCAAGCGGTTATGAGCCGCCCGCTCTGCCGCTGAGCTACGAGCCCGCGTAGCTGTCATCCGCCGCCCTGCCGCCCCAATTATTTTACCTTGCTTACCCATCAATATCAAGCATTACCGTTTGAATTGCGTACGTGATAATTGTAAGATAAGTGTATGGTCGACTGGGAAGTTACGGCTACGACGATATTCTGCGATGACGTCGATGATGAAGTAACTATCATCGTTAATCAAAACGGTACAGTAAAATGCACCGGCAGTCGTAAGTACTCCAGCGATAACAAAAACGCCCTCAAAGAGCTTAAAAAGAAAAGCCAGCAAATGGGCAAAACGCTCGTCTGCAAGGACGCTGCCTGTCTCAAGCTACCCAAATACCGTGATGAATTGTTGAACAAAAAATGACCACAGCTAAAAGGGATAGCCCTGTAAAGTCCAAAACGAACAACGTCAGAATCAAGATAGAGCACCTATCGCTACCCTTCGGCGGCGTAAAATCACTTACTGACGTTAGTGTAGATGTCCATGATAAAGAGATTCTGGCAATTATCGGGCCTAACGGCGCCGGCAAAACCTGCCTGCTGAACTGCATAAACGGTTTCTATAAGCCCCAGCACGGTGAAATTACCTTCGATGGTCAAAAAATCACCCGCATCCGACCCGATAAAGCCGCCCGGCTTGGTCTGGCCCGTACCTTCCAGAATATCGAGCTGTACACCGGCTTGAGCACGCTGGATAATATCATGGCGGCCCGCCACGTATTAATGAAACAGAATCCCCTCGCCAGCGCCCTCTACTTCGGCTGGGCGCATAAAGAGGAGATTATACATCGCAAAACGGTAGAAGACATCATCGACTTCCTGGAAATAGAGTCCATCCGCAAGCAAACGGTGGGCGTGCTCCCCTACGGTATGCGCAAGCGCGTGGAGCTGGGGAGGGCTTTAGCTTTGGAGCCGAAGGTGCTGCTGCTCGACGAGCCGATGGCCGGCATGAACCTGGAGGAAAAGGAAGATATCGCCCGCTTCATTATCGATATTTTCGAAGGACAGGGTGTCACCTACCTCGATACACCGGTGTTGCGGGACGGCATAAGCTGTATTGTGCTAGTGGAGCATGATATGGGGGTGGTCATGGATATCGCGGACAGGATTGTAGTGCTGGACTTCGGACTTAAAATCGCTGAAGGCACACCGGAAGAAATTAAGAACAATCCGCAGGTTATCGCCGCCTACCTTGGCGAAGAGAAAAGATAGAGCCTTATTCCCACTTACGCTCGTCGCTTATGCCCTGCTGTTTATCGGTAATCGTGCCTGTTGCTACAAACTCGATTTTATCTATTTTGATACGGCAAATATCCTGAAATTTATTATTTATGTCAACTGCTAGCCTATTCTTATCGACGCCGCTGTCTTTCAACTCAACGTTAAGCGTCATTTCATCGCGGTGCTCGCGGCGTCCCACCACCAGCTGATACCTGGCGACCTGACTAAAGCCCAGAATCGCCTGTTCCGCCTGCTTAGCGACGATGAACATGCCCCGCACCTTAACCGCGTCCCCTGCCCTGCCGACGATGCCGGTGATACGGTAAGCCGTGCGTCCGCAAGGGCATGGTTCGGTAGCTAAAGACGATAAATCCCCCGTACCGAAGCGGATAAGTCCCCAATTTTGATTGTGGAGCTGCGTGGTGACGATTTCACCAACCTCGCCGGGTCCTAATTGCTTCCCCGTCTCCGGGTCGACGATTTCCGTAACATACTCATCCATCAGGTGCATGCCGGATTTCTGGTGGCATTCGTAAGCTATTGCCCCGCCCGGCTCGGTGACGGCGTAGGTCTGAAAGGTATTGATAGCGTAATCTTCCTCGAAGGTCTTACGCAGTGACGGCGGCAACATCTCGCCCGTAAACCAGGCACGCTTGATGGATAAATCTCGCTTAACATTATGTCCCATCTCCTCAGCCCGCTTGATAATAGTATTCAAAAAGCTCGGCGTGCCGACGAAGCCGGTAACCTTAAGCTCTTTGATTACCTGTATCTGGAGGTCGGTATTGCCGGTGCCAGCCACGACTACGGTTGCCCCGCAGTCTCTAATAGCTTCATGAAAAAGGATGCCGGCCGGCGACATATGATAGGTAAAGGTGTTGATGACGACATCGCCCTTCCTGAAACCCGCTGCCCAGAAAGCCTTGGCGAACCACTTGCAGCTGGAAGGTTGAATCTCGTAAATAGGACCAGGGGAAATGAAAACGCGTTCGATATTCTCTTTAGGCATGCCTATAACCCCACCGTAAGGCAGGTTGGCTTTCTGTATCTCTAGAAGGTCGGTTTTTCTTGTTATAGGCAACTTTTCCAGGTCTTTTATTGTTTTGATATCCCTGGGTTTGACACCGGCTTTATCGAAGGCTGTTTTTACGTAAGGAGCGTGAATATAAGTGTAAGCGACCTGCTCGTGTAGCTTTTTATCGAGGTATTGCTGGCGTTTCACTGGCGACATTGTTTCCAGTTTATCGTAAAACTCATCCTTATTAGCGCTTACAGCCATCTCTTTCTCCTCTTGTAATGCTTAACCTCACGGTAGCTTTTCTTGGTGCCTACCGTGGAAAGCCCCATGTAAAACTCTTTCACGTCCTCGTTGTTTTTCAGGAAATCGGCGGTACCGTCCAGCACAACCCTTCCGTTTTCCATGACATAGCCGTAATGGGCGATGCTCAAGGCGATACGCACGTTCTGCTCCACCAGCAAGACGGACGTCTTTTGCTCGGTGTTGAACCGCTTGATGATATCGTAAATTTCCTCGACGAGCAGCGGCGCTAGACCTAATGAAGGTTCATCAAGCATCATCAGCTTGGGGTTGGCCATCATAGCTCGCCCAATCACCAGCATCTGCTGCTCGCCGCCTGAAAGATAGCCAGCCGTATTCCGCCGCAGATCCTTCAGACGCGGGAAGTAGTCGTAAACCATCTCCAAATCAGGCTTAACGGCACTGCGATTGCGGCGGTTATGTGCACCCACCAGCAGATTTTCCTCGGTCGTCAGGTGCTCAAAGACATGCCGCCCTTCCAGCGCCTGTATGATGCCCAGCTTACCTATCTGTTCGGGGTTTTTCTTCTCGATTCTCTCACCGTTCCACTCGATGCTGCCGTCCGTTACCTCACCTTCTTCGATATGCAGCAGGCCGGATATTGCTTTAAGGGTTGTGCTTTTCCCCGCCCCGTTAGCGCCGAGAAGGGCGATAATGGCGCCGTCTTCTACCGTCAGAGAGACGCCATGCAGCACCCTGATGACGTTAAGATAGGTCACCTCAATGTTATTGAGTTTGAGCATATTATCCTGCTGCTATTTTATAACAAAACTTCATTTTAAGCGAAACGAAGAATCCGCCCGTCCCCGAAAGGAAAGACGGATTCTTCAATCGAATTGCTGTTTCGGTACGAAAACTAAAAGTTTTTCAGTCTATTTGCCAAACCAGTCAAAGGTCTCGTACTTGATGAGTGGTGCTTCCACCCAACCGGTTATAGCTGTAATTTTACCATCCTTTACCTGGTTAATGCGTAGTGACTTGCCCAGGCGGTTATCGCCTGCGGCATATTTTACCGGACTCTGTAAACCGCCGACATCATAACCATCCAGACCCTGAAAGCCGTACTTTTCAATGGCTTCCCAGGCTGCTTTATCGCCTTTAGCGAGCACGTCATAGCCAACGGCATCCAGAGCTTTCTTGAGAATTTCGGCGATAACCAGGCTCTGTGCCCAGGCAGCTACGTAGTCGCCGTTGTTGACGTCTTTTGGATGTAGTTTGGTTGCATATTCGCTCATCTTAGCAACACCCGGTACATTTTCGTCCCAGCTTACGATAGTGGGGAAGACGCCGTAAACGCCATTGACGACGTCAGCTCCGCCGAGGTCAACGAGCGCTTTGGTCATGGCAGCATGGCAGACGCCAATGGTCACCTTGGGATACATCCCCAGATCCACCGCGTTCTTAATAATGATAGCTGCGGGTTTAGGCGTGCTGGAAATATAGATAACATCAGGATTCAGCGTCTTAATCTGTGTAAGGGCATCCATCTCGGAGAGAGTAGTGGAAGCGTGCTCTAGAGTAGCGATGATTTCTACGCCTAGCTGGTCAGCGAGTGCCCTCGCGGCATTCTTGGCGCCGGCGCCGGTGGGGTTATTGAGCAGCATTAAAGCCATCTTGGGTTTGCCGGTGCCTTTCCAGATGTTATTCAAGTAATATTGGGTAAAGGCTGTCCAGTCGTCACCGTAGTCCGGCATTTGTCCATAGACGTGCTGCGGTGGGTGGTAGTTGCTGGGTGAAGAATACGCCACCAGCCCGGGGAACCCCTCCCGGTTGGCGATTTCCTGAACGTAGCCCATCTCTGTAGAAGAAGAGGTCGTGAAGAAGAGGCACCCGTCATCCGTGAACTTTTTGATGTTGGCCACCGCCTGGTCGGCTTTATATTGGCTATCCAGGTTGATAGCCTCGATTTTATAGCCGTTGACGCCGCCGAGCTCATCGTTAATATACTGGATGCAGTCCATGTTGGCGTCCCTTAGCGGCACACCCTTTTCCGCAGCGGGTCCGGTGGTAGGCGTCATGATACCTACTTTGAGCGTTTGTCCAGTATGCTCTTGAGGTCCGCAGGCGCTAAGGACAGGCATTGCTATCGTTAATAGCGCCAGGCAAATAATAGTATTTATTATCAGCAGTTTTTTGTTTTTCATTTCTCCTCCTTTAAAAAGTTTTCTGCCTGCTATTAGTATTTTTTTGCATGTTACATCGACCCTACCCTCCTTTTTTAATATGAGAATGGCCATAAGCGATAAGCGGCTTTGAAGAGCGCCCAGCGGTGGGCCAGTCCCCGCGGCTCGAGTATCAGGAACAGCACGATGACCAGCCCGAATATCATCGGCGCTAAGCCACTGGCAAAACCGGCGGGCAGACTCGTAAAGGTGTTCCCCAGCCACGGCACGATTGTGACGATAAGCAGCTGCTGTAATATACGTATAAAGGTCACACCGAGGATGGGGCCAAGCGTCGTTCCCAATCCACCGATAATAATCATCCCGATGTACAGAATCGAATCGGTAAAGCTGAACTGCTCGGCGTTTAGAGTATAGGTGGTATGCGCCATCAGTGAGCCGGCGATGCCAGCGAAGAAACAGCCGATGAAGAAAGCAAGGAGTTTGTAGTAAAGGGTGTTAACGCCCATCACTTCCGCAGCCAGGTCATTATCCCGGATGGCAATAAAAGCCCGCCCTACCTTGGTTCTGGATAAATTTTTCGCGAAGAAAACAGCCAGAACAACGAAGAACATGATAAGGTAAAACTGTTTTAAATCGTTGTCGAAGACGAGTCCGCCGATGGAAGCGTAAGGCACGGAAATACCCTGGAAGCCGCCGGTCAGGTCCCAGTGATTAATGACCCAGATAATGATGTACTGAGCGGCGATGGTGGTAATAGCCAGGTAAAAGCCCTTGACGCGTACTGAAGGCAGACCGAAGATAATGCCGACCAGACCGGCGACAATGCCAGCGCTGATGATGCCGACGAGGAAGGGCATTTCGAAGCGGTTGGTTAGAATAGCGGAGGTATAGGCGCCTACGGCGATAAAGCCGGCGTGCCCGATAGAAAGCTGCCCACAGTAACCTACCAGAATGTTCAAGCCCAAAGCGGCGATAATGGTGGTGCCGATTAAATTTAAAACCCCCAGCCAGTAGTTGCTAAAATAGAGCGGTACGGTAAAGACGACAATGAGGAAGCAGACAAGCAGCGTCCAGTGTGTCTTCGTGCGGAAGATAGCCATATCTTGAGCGTAGTTATAGTTGCGTATCCCGCAGGGTAAACTCATACTGCTATATCCTCTCTATACGCTTCTCTCCGAATAGTCCGTAAGGTTTGATAACCATGACGATGATGATAATGATAAAAGGTATGATATCCCTGACCCCACCCCACATATATGGTGTAAGGTACCCTCCACCCAGGCTCTCCGCCAGCCCGATAATTGGCCCGGCGATGAGCGCGCCGACAAACGAGTCGAGGCCGCCTAAAATCACCACCGAAAAAGCCTTAAGTCCGGTATCCACCAGACCGTGCGTAATACCGCCGATGCTGGAAATTAAAACACCTCCGATAGCGGCCACCACGCAAGCGAGCATCCAGGAGGTGGAAAATACCCTGGTTACGGGTATGCCGCAAGCCTGTACCGCCATCTGGTCATCGGCAGTGGCGCGCATAGCGACACCCATTTTGTGGTAGCGGAAAAACAACGTCAGCAGGACAAATATTACCAGGCAGATGCCGATAACCCAGAGGTATTGCTGCGAAATAACTGCCGTGCCGATATGGACAACATCCCTGGGGAAAAGGCGGGGCAGTGCGTCGACGCTCCAGGGCCAGATGAAGGTAATAATACCTTCAATAAAATAGCCTATTCCCAATGTTACGGCGATGAGGGAAAGTATCGGCTGGGCGATGAGGGGACGTAGCGCGAAACGCTCGATAATCCAGCCCAGGCAAACCGCGAAAATAACGACGATAGGTAAAGCGATGTACGACGGCAGATTCACCTGCACCAGCATCGAATAGGTGAACCACGAAGACAGCAGGACAATCTGCCCTAATGCCAGGTTAGCGACGCTGCTCGATTTCCAGATGAGCACGAAGCCCAGCGCGATAAGGGCATAGACCATGCCAACCGATAAGCCAGTGATAATATATTGCCCGAACTGATCCATAAGCTAAGATGCCTCTTTCCCGATACCCCTAATATGTATACTGGTGGTTACGACGCCCTTACGCCCGTCTCGATAGGTCACGGGCGCCTGGACATCTATCTTATCCTTGTTGCCGTATAAAGTGTCTATCAGCTCTTTATAGCGCTGCTCCATGAACTCCCGACGTAGTTTTCTGGTGCGGGTCAGCTCCGCTTCATCGGGGTCGAATTCCTTATGCAGCAGGACGAACTTCTGCACGCGGGACTGCTCAGGCAGATACCCGTTAACCCGTTCTAAGTCCTGCCTTACCAGGTCGGCAACCTCCTTTTTCTGGGAAAGGTCCACGAAGGTGGTATAAGGTATACGATGGCGCTCCGCCCATTTACCCACCATGGCGAAATCGATATTAACGATAGCGGAAACGTAATCCTTATCCTTGCCGCCGATGACCATGGCATCCTTGATATAGGGACTGAACCTTAATCTGCCTTCGATATATTGCGGCGCATATTTAGCGCCGGATTTTAAGATACCCATGTGTTCCAGCCGGTCCATGAATATCAGGTGACCCTGCTCGTTAAGATTGACGGCATCGCCGGTATGACACCAGCCATCAATCAGCGTCACCGCAGTCTTTTCCTTGTCTTTATGGTAGCCGGTGAACATACAGTCGCTGGTAACGAGCAGCTCGCCCTCTTTAGTGATACGCAACGAAGTGCCCAGCGCCGGCCGACCGACACTCTCGAACTTGATTTCACCCTTGCCGTGGGAAGAGATTAAGCCGGCTTCGGTGCTGGCATAGCACTGCCGGAGCTCGACGCCGATGGCGTGGATGAGCCTGAAGGTATCCAGACTTAAGACCGAGCTGCCCGTCACGGCGAACCTGACCTTGCTCAAGCCCAACCGGTCTTTAAGGGGACGGAATAATGCCAGGTAAGCGATATAGTACAAAAAGCGCCAGAAAAGGTTCGGGGTCTTGCCCTCGAACTTCATATCAGCTATTTTATGCCCCACCGGCAGGAACAGTTTATAGGTTATGCGCTTGAGCCAGTAGGCATCGAGCATCTTCACCTGTATTTCACTAACCAGTCCCTCCCACTGCCGCGGACCGTAGATAACAAAGTTGGGCCCGATTTCCCGCGTATCCTCGGCGATGGTTTCGGGCTCCTCCGGGAAGTTAAGCATAGCTCCCGTGAGCAGATGCGGTATAGTAGCAAAAAAGCTATCCCCCACCCACGCCGCCGGGAAGTTAGAAATAAGATTATCATTTTCATTCATGGGGTAGCGGCTGACGAATCCTTTGGCGGTGGTTATCAAGGCGCGGTGGGTAAGTATGGCCCCCTTGGGCAGGCCGGTCGTGCCGGAGGTATAATAGATGAAAGCGATATCGTCGCCTTTACCGGCATCTACATTCTTCTCGAAGAGTCCAGCATGTTTTTCCTCATATTCCTTGCCCAGCTTGATTACCTCTTCAAAGCTGATAAGCATGGGGTCATCATAGTTTCGCAGCCCTTTGGTGTCCCAGTAAATGATTCTCTCGAGGAAGGGCAAATCGTCTTTGATTTCCAGAAATTTATCGGTCTGCTCCTGGTCGTTAACGACAGCGAACTTAGCATCGGAGTGCACGGCAATGTATCTCGCCTCGGCAGGAACAGAGTCTACGTAAACGCCGGTGGCGATGCCTCCCGCTGCCTGTACGCCGAACTCTGCCCAGAACCACTGCGGTTCGTTATCCCCGATGATGCAGGTTATATCGCCTATCCTAAGTCCAAGGCGTATCATCCCCAGCGAAAAGTATTTAACGTTATCGTAGTAGTCCTGCCAGCTATATCTATGCCAGATGCCGAACATCTTCATCGACATAGCGGTACGCGATCCCCACTTAGCGGCGTTGCTCTTGATAATCTGCGGTATCGTCTCTCTTTTTTCCATAATAACCGTTAAAAACCTTAATAAAAAACCTCCCGCGTCGGGGAGGTAATCTTTAAACAATAATTTCAGCTAAAATAAGCCTATCAATCTATTTACGAACCGTCAAAACCTCCCGCGCGCACCGCCGTGCGCCCGATAAAGATGAACTTCGGTTTATCCAGTTCGCTGCGAAAGATTGATATTTTCATATAACGGGACTAGCTTAACATATTGAATAGGTGGTTGTCAACGGGAAGGTAAGAGTATATTATTAGGAAAATTTAGGGATGAGTTGTAAGATGAAACCGATTACGAGGCAATAGAGTCCTAATACATATAGAATTGGAATCCAATAGCCAGCACCCATACAACCACTTTTTTTCCTGGAACCACCTTCAGGATTTTTCCGCATTATCCTGATAGATTCAGGTGTCATAAAAATTGGCCCTAGAGATGAAAGAATTAATCCAGCAATTTCCATTTTCCTTTCCTCACTTCACTTCACTTTACTTATGCCGTCACCACCGTCGTTCCTGTGGCTTTGGCGATGAGCTTGCCGTTCTGGTTGGTCACGGTCATTTCCGTAACCCCGATACGCCGCCCCATTTTGATAACACGACCTTCGGCTGTCAGCTCATCTCCCACGCTGGCGCCGGAAATCAGGTGAATATTGAACTGGGTGGCGATGGAGGGCATTACCAGTGAGTTCGTGGCGTAGGCAAAGGCCTGGTCGGCAATCGCCATTACGATGCCACCAAAGACCATGCCATTGAAATTCAAATGCTCCGGTAATACCTTCATCACGATTTTAGAATACCCAGGCTTAAGCTCTACCAGCTTCATTTTCAAAAAAGCAGCGATCGGTTCGTCTTTTTCCTTTGCTTTTAGCAGTTCTACGTTATCGGGAGGTGTTTTTTCATTGTCCGGCATAGCCCTAATTTCCTTCCGGTGGTAATTTTGCTACATTATAACATAATCAAGAAAATAGTTATGTGAGTTCAAATTATCGTGGAGTATCAAAATCCCTCTCGCTCTCCCTTTTATAAAGGGGGAAGCTTCTCTCCTCCCTTCGATACTGTTTACTGTAAACTGAATACTATTAACTCTCCCTTTTCCCATAATGTTGACAAAAGCGATAAAATACATTCTAATAAGAGCCAGATGCTATAAACGTAAGGAGGTTGAGATGTCTGTCTACCTGATGCTGACAACCCTTACCGACGCCGGACGGAAGGCTTTACAGGACGACCCGGAGATACTCAAGGAAATCAATAAAGAGGTTGAGTTCATGGGATGCAAAATTATCATCCAGTACGCCCTGCTCGGCCAGTATGATTTCGTCAATATCATCGAAGCTCCCAGCAATGAGGCTGTCGCCAAACTGGCGATACGCTTAAGCGCTAAAGGCACCACCCAGACCCTGACACTTACGGCCATCCCCATCGACGACCTGATACACACGCTGAAAAACCGGGAGAACCCCTGGTAGCAAATATATCTGTTTTATGAATAAATAAAGAGTGATGCGGTGGGTAAGCCCCACCCTATCGCCCCTTACCTATGATTATCACGTTTATTACGTTATTATAGCGCTTTTCCTGCCTTCTCACGCCCTGCTCGCCTGACCTTAGCCTCTCTAAAGGTAGTAAAAATTCCACCTGGATTTAATAATAATATTATTATGTCAAATGGTGCCCTATTCATCTCCCAATATTAAGTTTATCTAGCGGAGAACACCTGATTCTTCCGTTTTGATGCTTATTCAAGATTATAGACCGGTAAGCATTATTACCTTATTAAAAAGCGATATTAGTCTGTATTGAGTCCATAATAAACTGGGTGTATGATAGAGTTGAAATGAGGGTTCTATGGGGAAAATCAGGATACTAATAGCGGACGACCATGCTGTTGTCCGGGATGGCACACGGCAGATACTGGCACAGGAGCCGGACATGGACGTGGTTGCCGAGGCTGCCGATGGCGCTGAAGCCATAAGATTAGCCGGTAGCGCCAGACCTGATGTCGCTATTATTGATATCGCTATGCCTGGTGTTGACGGCATCGAAGCTACCAAACAGATAAAAGCACGCTACCCTTCCGTAGCCGTACTGATACTCTCCGCGTACGACGATGACCAGTTTGTCTTCAGTCTGCTGGAAGCCGGCGCCGCCGGCTATTTGCTTAAGAGCGTGCGCGGCCGTGAGCTTGTCGATGCGGTGAGACAGGTATATGCCGGCGAATCGGTACTGCACCCGGCGATTGCCCGTAAAGTGCTTAATCGTTTCGTGCCGGCTTCGGGAAAAACGATGGTAAAAAAATCGCCGGACATGTTAAGCGATAGAGAGGTAGAAGTTTTGAAGCTGGCGACACGCGGCTTGAGCAATCAACAAATCGCCGATGAGCTTTGTTTGAGTCTGCGCACGGTTCAAGCTCACCTTGGGCATATCTTTAATAAATTACAGGTTAGCTCGAGGACGGAGGCGGTTGTGCGTGCTTTGAAAGAAGGCTGGGTGACGCTGGAGGATATCCCCTGAAAATTATACTATTTGATAAAATATTCAGGTGGCTGCATCAAAAATGGGACTACCGCATCCGTCTTAAAGTGGCGCAGCAGGCTTTAAAAGCCTCCGAGGAGAGATACCGCAACCTTTTCGAGAATGCCATCGACGGCATCTGGATGCATGATTTAGAGGGTAATTTCATCACTGCTAATCAAGCCGCCATAAAAATGATAGGCATTAGCTGGGATGAGCTGTACAACGGCAACGCCAGAAGTTTTTTATCTAAAGAAAGTCTTGATTTAGCCCATCGCGTTAGAAGTAAGTTACTAAATAATGAGCCGGTAGAGCAGCCGTACGAACAGCGGGTGATAAGGAGGGACGGCACCGAGGCTTATATCCAGCTTTCTACCAGTATTATCTATGATAAAGGAAAGCCGGTGGGCTTTCAGAATATCGCCCGTGATATCACCGAGCAAAAAAAGATGAATGAGAACCTGCATCTCTATCTGCAGCAGGCTACCCGGGCGCAGGAAGAGGAAAGGAAACGCATTTCTCATGAGCTTCACGATGATACTATCCAGGCGCTGGTGGTGCTTTCCCGGCAGCTCGACGCCTTGGCTACCAGCAGCAATGGGCTTTCAGAGGAAGTGAAAAAGCGACTGGAAGATCTGTGGCAGCAGACGGACAGTGTCTTGCAGGGGGTACGTCGCTTGAGCCAGGACCTGCGACCCGCGGCTATCGATAGGCTAGGTTTGCTGCCGGCGGTGCAGTGGTTAGCCGAGGAAGTGACGAAATACTCCGGTGTCGCCACCAGCGTAAGTATCCTGGGTAAAGAGCATCGCCTGCCGGAGGAGGTGGCGATAGCGCTGTTCCGTATTACCCAGGAGGCGCTGCGTAATGTCTGGCGGCATTCCGGAGCCACTAAAGCGGAAATAGTGTTGCAGTTCACTGATAGCAGGACAAAGATAACCATCAGTGATAATGGAAAAGGATTTGTCCTGGATGGGAAAATCGGCGATTTAGCCAAGCAAGGCAAACTGGGATTGGCAGGCATGCAGGAGCGCGTCCAACTTGTCGGAGGCACAATTCATGTGCAGTCCGCGCCTGCCAAAGGAACGACTATTACTGTGGAAGCGCCGGGGTAGAAACAACTTTATATTAGTTATATCGGTAAGCGCATCAACTTCCTGGCGTTATCCTCGTAAATTTTTTTCTTATCTTCTTCGCTAATACCCATTTCCTCAATGGCGTTTATCGTTTGACGGTAATTCCTATCCCCATATTCAGTATCACCCAGCGGGAAATCTGTGCCGAACAACACATGGTCGGCGCCGAAGAAGGTAACCCCGCACATCAAAGCCGTAGGGTTACCGTAAATAGCGGTATCCGCATAAAACATGCGGAAATAATCGATCGAATCTTTCTTGAGGAACGGTTTTTCTTCCCCGATGCGCATCACCTGCGTAAACTGCCTAATTCTTTCCGCGTAGAAAGGCACCATGCCGCCCAGGTGGTGGGTGACGATTTTTAGGTTAGGATATTTTTCCATGATGCCGCTGAAAACCAGGCGCGCCATGGCGGAGGTAGTATCGTAAGGCCAGCCGAATAGACTGAACATATTATATCTTGATACTTTTTCCTTAAGATAGTCCGGGTGGTCTATCTTTCTCATCGGGTGGATGACGATAGGGAGGTCATAGGCCGCCATTTTTTCGTAAAGGGGCAGGAACTCCGGCGCATCCAGCGGTTTTTCGTCTACTGGCGTGTGCAGGTAGACCCCTTTAAATCTCAAGTCTTTGATGCATCTATCCGCCTCCTTCAAAGCGGCGTTCATGTTATTCATCGCCAGTGTGGCGAGTGCGGCGACGAATCTATCCGGGTATTTAACGACCAGCTCTGCCATCCCGTCGTTAGCCCGTTGGGCCAGGTCAGCCGCTTTAGCCGGTCCAGCCACGTGCTCGACAGGCACTCTCCCCAGTGTCAACACCTGCCTAATAGGCTCATATTTATCCATTATACGGAACCTACGGTCAAGGTCATAAAGCGGCGGGCAAAAAAGGATTTGCTCATCGTGAATCTTGGGGGCTACTTTATAGAAGGCTTGACGGTATTTCTCCGGCACGATATGGGCATAGGCATCAATTTTCAGCTGATAAGGTGGTTTCATAGCTTCCTCCTATTTACATCAGGTCTATTTTGCCATGATAGCAGCGGTTATGCAAATGGGTGAGTTTAAGGAGGTTTAAAAAAATGTTGTATAGTTGAGGGTAGTATAGAAAAATTGGAGCGGGAGACCCCGATGAGAATCGGGGCGACAGTCCCGATGGAAATCGGGAAACTCTACCAACCAAGAATGATTTGGAGCGGGAGACCCCGATGAGAATCGGGGCGACAGTCCCGATGGAAATCGGGAAACTCTACCAACCAAGAATGATTTGGAGCGGGAGACGGGACTCGAACCCGCGACATCCTGCTTGGAGGGCAGGAACTCTACCAACTGAGTTACTCCCGCGCGTACAGTTTGTATTTTAATGGTAAAACCGGGAGATGTCAAAGGGATTTCCTATATTGACAAATGTCCAAATATGTATTACACTCGGTGTCACTAAGGAGTCTTAAGTGAAAAAAAGCTTAATAGTCGTCTTCATGTCGCTATTGCTGATACTCAATATATCGGCCAGCTGCATACCTACACAGCCACCGGTTTCTCTTACCGTTCATTTTATCGATGTCGGTCAGGGGGATTCAATTCTGATTGATTTAGGAGAAACAGAAGTTCTAATAGATGGCGGCAGTAAAGGTACCGGGGCAGCTAACTATATTGGCGCCTATGTAGATGGACCGCTGGAAACGATAGTCGTAACCCACCCCCATGAAGACCATATAGGCGGTCTTCCGGCTGTCTTCGATGCATTTGAAGTTCAGGAAGTCTGGCTAAACGGCGAGACGGCCACATCTAAAGCCTATACCGACTTAATGAACGCGATTAATACCGAAGGTTCTATCGTTCATGAGGCGAAGCGCGGCATGTCAATACAAGTAGGTACACTCGTCTTTTCCGTACTGAACCCCGAAACACCGCTCACTGACGATGTTAACAACAATTCTATCGTCCTTAGACTAAGCTATGGCGAGACAGACTTTCTCTTTATGGGAGATGCCCAAAAAAAAGCCGAGTCCAGCATGCTCTCTTTACTAACATCTACTGAAATTCTTAAGGTAGGGCATCACGGTTCGGATACTTCATCATCTACGGTTTTTTTAAACGTAATAAAACCAGAAACAGCTATTATCTCGGTAGCTAAGGTTAATTCGTATCACCACCCGGCCCAGGTGACCCTAAATGACTTGACAGCTATTGGCGCTACCATATACAAGACATCAGATAGCGGCACTATTAAAATAACTACTGATGGGAATACTTACACAGTGCAAACTGAAAAATAGCTTTTAATTGCCCTCCCCTTGCTTCCCCTCTTTCGTCTCCCTCTTTCGTAAAGAGAGATGAAGGGAGTTTTTGTGTTAGTTATCCTAGTCCATTCATAGAGATTGCCACATCGCTTCGCTCCTCGCAATGACGGGGGTAGGCTTGCTTAGCCCTCCCCTCAAGGTTATAATTAAAACATGCCCAAAGTTATTGCTTGTATGCCGGCTTTCAACGAAGAAAAGTATATCGGCTCACTGGTTCTTAAGACCCGGCAGTACGTCGATGAAGTGATTGTTGTCGATGATGGTAGCACTGATAATACCGCCGAAATAGCTAGACTGGCTGGCGCCAGGGTCATCCGTCACGAGGGCAATAAAGGCTATGGCGCCGCTATCCAGAGCATCTTCGCCGAGGCTAAAAAAATCGACCCCGATATCCTCGTCATCCTTGATGCCGACGCCCAGCACCGTCCGCAGGAAATACCTGCTCTTATCAAGCCCATCCTAGACAACGACTATGACTGTGTTATCGGCTCCCGGCAGGCACAAGCCAAGAAAATCCCCTTTTATCGCCGAATTGGACAGAAGATAATCCTGCACTCTGTAAAAACTATCTCGGAGAATAACCTCACCGATTCGGAGTGCGGTTTTCGGGCTTTTTCACGCAAAGCTATCCAGACGTTGGAGCTGCAGGAAACCGGCATGGCGATATCTGCTGAAACCGTCGCCGAAGCTTCCAGAAAGAACTTGAAAATAAAGCAAGTCCCGGTTACCGTTGCTTACAGCAGTGATAGCTCAACACTACATCCAATGAGGCATGGTTTGAGCGTTTTTACTAGAATACTGGTCATGATATCGGAGCAGCGGCCGCTGTTCTTCTTCGGACTGGGCGGTTCAATTGTGGTTATCGTGGGTTTGGTCTTCGGCGTCAGGGTGTTGAGTATGTATTCCGAAAGCAATATCTTACCCACCGGCAATACATTAGTGTCGGTTGTTTTAATCGTCGTTGGCATGTTCAGCGTATTTACTGGTTTCATATTATCTACGTTACAAAAAGGAAAGCACGGCTTAAGTCTGTTCAATCGTATACTGTTAGTGGTATCGGAACAGCGTCCGTTATTATTCTTCGGTCTGGGCGGTTTCATACTGGTAATAATCGGTATAGCTTTCGGCATCAGGGTGCTGAATCTATACTCGGAATATCAGGTATTACCCACAGGCAACACGCTAGTATCAGTAGTTCTGCTGGTCGTCGGAATGTTCAGCATCTTTACCGGTTTTATACTCCGCGCCTTATCGCGGGAGAAGAAGTAATTAGCGTCACATGCTCAAAGTAACTTTAATCAATCCCCCTCAAGATACTCGGTATCCGCAGCCTCCCCTTGGTCTGGCTTTGATTGCCGCTATTTTGGAAAAAGCCGACTACCCGGTTACGTTACTGGAGGCTAATGCCTTGCAGCTAAAGCCAGAAGCCATCGCCGATATAGTCTCCGACGCTGATATCGTGGGTATTACCGCTACGACGCCGACTATCGGTACGGCATTAAGTATTGCACGCCATCTCAAGCGAAAAAACTCCAATTTTAAGATAATAATGGGAGGTCCCCATGTAACGCTACTGCCAGAAGAAACGTTAGTATCTTCTCCTGATGTTGACGTCATCGTCCGGGGTGAAGGCGATGAAACGGTTATCGCTTTACTGCAGGCGATAGAAAATCATCGACCTTTAAACGGCGTGGCAGGCATCAGCTATAAACTAGATGGCAAGATAGTCCATACGGCTGACCGGACATCGATGGTGGACATGGATGCGCTCCCCTACCCGGCTTTTCACCTGCTGCCGTGGAAAAAATATAAACCCCACCCGCCCCATGGCATGGCGCTGCCTTTCGGCGCAATGGTAACCAGTCGCGGCTGCCCCTACCGCTGCGCCTATTGCTCCAAGCCTGTTTTCGGTTCAAAATTCCGGGCGCAGAGTCCCGACCGTGTTATCGAGGAGATGGCATATTTACAGAAGAAGTTCGGCGTTAAAGAAATCGCTTTTTACGATGATACTTTCACCGTAGATAAAAAGCGCATCCATGCCATTGCTGAAAAAATCATCACTAAACGACTTAAAGTAGCCTGGACCTGCGAGACACGCGTTAACCTGGTGGATAAGAAGCTGCTCGCCCATATGAAGCAGGCAGGCTGTTACGCTATCGCCTACGGCATCGAGTCCGCCTCACCGGAGATAATCAAGACCCTCCAGAAAGATATCACCCTGGAGCAGGTCGAGGCGGCTGTCCGCGCCCATAAGGAGGTCGGCTTGCAGGTTATCGGCTATTTCATGCTCGGTTCGCCCGGTGAGACGCCGCAGACCATCCAGCAGACAATTGACTTTGCTAAAAGGCTAAAGGTGGACTTCGCCCAGTTTTCGGTGACTACGCCGTTCCCCGGCACGGAATTGTATGAAATCTATAAGCAGATTAATCCTGAAGACATCCCCTGGGATAAGTTCGTGTATGCGGGGACGGATAACCCGGCTAGTCCTGTTTTTGAGAGTGATAACCTCACCCGTGAAGACCTTGAAAAATGGACGAGCCGCGCTTACCGCGAGTTCTATTTACGTCCCGGCTACGTATGGCAAAGGCTGCGCCGCTGTACTAACTGGGGCGAAATCAGGATGAACTTCAAAGGACTTGGGATGCTCTTAAGAAGCGTCTAGTTTTATTCTTGAGACCAGCGCCGCTCTTTAACGAATTTCATTGAGTCGAGTTTTTCTAGCTTATTGAAGTTGTGGCGCGCATCTATCCAGCGCATCGTACCGGAGCGTCCGCGCATAGCAATCGATTGGGTGAACGCACCGCCGCTGAAATACCGCACCCCTTTTAATAAATCACCGGTGCTAACGCCGGTAGCGGCAAAAAACACATCATCACTGCTAATCAGGTCTTCAGTCGTATAAACCTTTTTAAGGTCTTCCCCTTTTTCAATGGCGGCCCTCTTTTCCTTCTCATCGCGGGGCCAGCCCTTACATTGGATGCATCCTCCGATACACCGTATCGCTGCGGCGGAGAGTACCCCTTCCGTCGTGCCGCCAATGCCCATGAGCATATCTACATCGGTTTCCGGTAAAGCTGCTTCGATAGCGGCGGAGATGTCGCCATCGGAAATGAGCTTAACCCTGGCGCCGGCCTTGCGTATATCTTCCAGCAGTTTTTCATGTCTTGGTCTATCGAGTACGACAACGGTTATCTCGGATATTCTTTTGTGCTTTGCCGCAGATACCCTTCTAATATTTTCTTTTACGGGGGCATCGATATCGATTACATCTTTGGCTTCAGCGTCGGTTACTATCTTGTTCATATAGACCAGGTTGCGAGGGCAATGCATCGTCCCTCTGGCGGAGAGCGCCACCACAGAAATAGCGCCGGGTAGACCTTTAGAGGTCAGGGTTGTACCGTCAACGGGGTCGACGGCGATATCTACTTTAGGCTCCGTACCATCGCCGATTTTTTCACCAATATACAGCATCGGCGCCTCATCCTTTTCGCCTTCTCCAATGACCACGATACCGTCCATGCGGATAAAGCCCAGCACATTGCGCATAGCATTAACCGCCGCTTCGTCGACCAGGTTTTTATCGCCCTTACCCAGGAAGCGGGCGGCGGACATGGCGGCGGCTTCGGTAACACGTACCAGCTCCATAGCTACATTACGTTCAATAGCCCGATTATTATTGGGCTGATTACTTTTTGGTGCATTCATATTATGTAAACCATCCCCTTTTATTGGTCGGGGCGAGAGGATTTGAACCTCCGACCTCAGCGTCCCAAACGCTGCGCGCTAAACCAGACTGCGCTACGCCCCGTCCGTTAAAGTATAGCCGAGAAATTGACCACGTGCAATATATAAAAACAAAAAGAGGGGCTTTTCGCCCCTCTACGATTAGCTATCGTATTAGTTCAGTCTATTCCCGGCAATCGGGGCAAACATCGTAGTCGCTTAATGGTGTGCCCGAGGTCTTGGCGATGTACTCAATCTGTTTTTCCGGCGCCCAGTATTGCCCGCACTTGGAGCATTTCCTTAGCTTGAACTCCATCGTGTTATGCGGCCAGTTAATGATACGCTTGCCTTTTTTATCATTCATCGTAATCGCGCCGGTGGGACAGCTGTAAGAGCAAGAGCCGCAGCCGATGCACGCCTCGGAAAAATCTTCGCCGAAGGGGGTGATAAGCTCTCTCTCAACGCCGCGTTTGGCTAAACTTATAGCCGCTACGCCGACCACCTCTTCGCAGGTACGCGCGCAGTTGGCGCAAAGGATACATTTGTTGTTGCCACTTTGCTCGACGAAACGAGTTTTGGTAACCCCAGCATCTTTAGCCATCTTCTGGATTTCCTCGGAATCCGGGCATCTTGCCAGTAGTAGCTCTAAAAGCATCTTACGGATTTTCTTGATTCTTTCCGTGTCCGTCTGGACGGTCAGCTCTTCTTCCACAAGGTAGATACAGGAAGTGACTAACCTTTCTCGTCCACGGGCGGTTTTTATTTCTGCCAGGCAGAGACGGCATGCCCCGTAAGGCGCCACTGCCTCATTAGCGCATAAAGTGGGAATATAGATATTATGCTGGCGGGCGGCATCCAGTATTGTTTTGCCCTCTTCGGTTTTAATCTGTCGTCCGTTAATCGTTATATTTACCATCTTATCTTATCCTTACTGTTGCCCGAATTTGCAGACGCCGGCGGGGCATCTCTTCTCTTTTATATGGGCTTCATATTCATCTCTGAAGTGTTTGATAGAGCTTATTACCGGGTTAGGCGCGGATTGTCCCAGCTGGCAAAGCGAGGCATCGACTAATGTAGCGGAAAGCTCTTCGAGAAGCTGGATGTCCCCCTCTTTACCCCGCCCCTCGGTTATACCATCCAGGATGTATTTCATTTGCCGCAGTCCTTCACGACAAGGCAGGCATTTGCCGCAGGACTCACCTTCGAGGAAGGTGGTGTAATAGCGCGCCATGTCCACCATACAGGTCTTTTCGTCCATGACAATCATACCGCCGGAGCCCATCATCGAGCCGGCTTTGGTTAGCTCATCGAAGTCAACGGGAAGGTCGAGCAGGCTTTCCGGAATCATGCCGCCGCTGGGTCCGCCGGTCTGGACAGCTTTGAACTTACGCCCCTTGGGAATACCACCGCCGATATCGAAGACGATTTCTCTTAAGGTTGTGCCCATGGGTACTTCCACGAGGCCGGTATTGCTGATATTGCCGACCAAAGCAAATATTTTAGTGCCTTTGCTGCCGGCAGTGCCGATTTTTGCATACCAGTCGGCGCCTTTATTGATAATTAAAGGCACATTCGCCCAGGTCTCCACATTATTAAGATTGCTCGGCTTGCCCCAGAGGCCTTGCTCCGAGGTATGGATGTACTTAGCGCGCGGCTCTCCTACTTTACCTTCCAGTGATGCCATCAGCGCGGTCGATTCGCCGCAGACAAAGGCGCCGCCGCCCCGCTTTATCTTAATATTAAAGCTAAAGCCCGACCCTAAAATATTCTCGCCGAGGAGTCCGTTAGCTTCCGCTTGCTCTAGGGCGATACGCATATTTCTCACAGCCAGTGGGTACTCGTTGCGGATGTAGATATACCCTTCGTGACTGCCGATGGCATAAGCCCCGATAATCATGCCCTCCAGCACGCTGTGCGGATTGCCTTCCACCAGGCTTCTATCCATGAAAGCGCCGGGATCACCTTCATCGGCATTGCAGATAACGTATTTAACATCATCGTGGGCGTTACGCGTGCTCTCCCACTTGTTGCCGGTGGCGAAGCCTGCCCCACCGCGACCCCTAAGCCCTGATTTCTTAATTTCATCGATAATTTTTTCCGGGGTCATTTTCAGAGCTTTAACGAGGGCGCTATAACCGCCGATAGCCAGGTAATCTTCGATAACCGTGGGGTCGATTAGACCGTTATTGCCGATAATCAGGCGCATCTGCTTTTTATAAAAAGGCACATCGCCCTCTTTGGTCACTTTCTCATTGGTGCTGCGGTCGGTATAGAGCAGCCGGCTGACGGCGTTGCCCTTGCCGATGGTCTCGGTAAGTATCTCCGGCACGTCCTTGGGACGCACTCTCTGGTAAAATATGTCTTTAGGTTTAATCACCACCAACGTGCCCCGCTCACAGAAGCCGGGACAGCCGATGGCTTTAACATCGACTTTCGCTTCCAGTTTTTGCTTCTTGACCTCATCCTGGAAAGCCGCCACAATGCTCTTCGAACCATAAGCCTGGCAGCCGGTGCCGTTGCATATCGTAATGCAGGGCTTAGCGGGGTCTCTCTTTTGCAATATGGAGTTTCTTAGAGCCTCTAAATCGCCCGGAGATTTTAATCTTGCCACAGGATTCCCTCCAGTTGCTAGCTATAATTCTTTAAAACTTCGTTCACTTTATCCGGCGTCATTTCGCCGTGATAGTCCTCCCCGATGATAACCATCGGGCCTAAAGCACAGGCGCCCACACAATTAACGGTCTCCAGGGTGAACTTAAGGTCGGCGGTGTTCTCGCCGTTTTTAATGCCAAGCTCTTTTTCCATCTCCGCCAGCACTTTATCGGAGCCGCGGACATGGCAAGCCGTGCCCATGCAAACGTTAATCAGATGGCGTCCTCGCGGCGTAAGACTGAAAGCCTTGAAAAAGGTGGCGACGCTATATACTCGGCTAAGCGGGATGTCTAGACCTTGGTGTATTTCTTCCAGCGCTTCTCTAGGGAGATACCCAATTACCGACTGTGTATCGTGCAGGATATCAATTAGCGCCGATTTATCGCCTTTATATTTTTCCAGCAACTGTTGGACTTCTTTATACTTTTTTGCTGCCATGCTTCGTCTTCTCCAGTAGTTTTTGATATTCCACCTCGACGCGCTGCTGTATTTTAGCTATGACATCGTCACTCAAGTGGCGGAACCTGCCCTGTATTTTCAGATAGTCTGCAACCGGTCTTAGCTGCGGTATTTCTACCGTCATCTTATATATGCCGTTTTCCACTTCGTATAGGGGGAATATGCCTGTTTGCACGGCTAGCCGCGCCTGGCGGTTGATAGTATCGGTGGGACTGCGCCAGCCGGTGGGACATACGGAAAGCACATGAATATAAGCCGGACCAGGCGTGGCTACGGCTTTAGCCACTTTAGCCATCAGGTCGAAGGGATAGCCGTGCGTCGCCGTCGCCACGTAAGGTATATTGTGGGCGACCGCTATCTCCGGCATGTTCTTCTTCCAGCTGAACTGCCCGATACTCTTTTTGCCGGCTGGAGAGGTAGTCGTCGACGCACCGAAAGGCGTGGCGGAGGAGCGTTGGATGCCGGTATTCATATATGCCTCATTATCGTAGCAGATATAGGTAAAATCATGTCCCCGTTCCATGGCGCCGGAAAGCGCTTGTAGACCGATATCGGAAGTGCCCCCATCCCCGCCGATAGCCACCACTTTCGTGTTCTCTGGCAGTTTCACTCCCTTGCGCCGCATGGCTTTATAGGCTGCCTCGACGCCAGAAGCTACTGCCGCGGTATTTTCGAACAGAGTGTGTATCCAGGGTAACTGCCAACTACTAAATGGGAGCTGTGAGGCGAAAATTTCCGCACAGCCGGTGGCATTAACGACGATAACGTTATTATCCAGGGCTTTGAACGACTGCCGTATAGCTAATGCCTCGCCACAGCCGATACAGGCGCGGTGCCCCGGTGCGAAGTTCTCCTCTTTCTTGACCAATCGAGGAACGTAAATAGCGTATTTTTCCATTATTCCCTCACCCCATATATCTCATATTCATTCTGGCTGCCCTTGGCGGCTATCTCGGTGCCTTTCTTCACAATGTCCTTAAAACCGGACACGGTTGTGTCCCGCCCGCCCAGGCTGATAACATAGCTGACAACCTTGGGTTTCTTCGCCTGATTATAAAGGGCGGCTTTGACTTCGGAGGCTAACGGACCGCCCGGTCCTCCGAAGGAAATAGACCTATCCATGACAATAAGGACATCAGCGTCCTTTACCGCTTCCCGCAGCTCTTCGAAGGGGAAGGGCCGCCAGAGGCGAAGTCTTATCTGCCCCACGTCCACCCCCTCTTTACGCAGTTCATCAATAGCCACCGAAGCCGTCTCGCCGCTGCTGCCCATGGTCATGAGGAGGACTTTGGCGCCGTCGCTGTGGTATTTTTCAACAGGCAGGTATTTCCGCCCGAAAATTTTTTGGAACTCATCCCATACCTGCAAGATAACTTTCTTGGAGTTCTTTAAATTGACCTCCTGCGCCCATTTGGCTTCCATGAAGATAAACGGCGGGGTGAACTCACCCATGGCTACCGGTTTATCCGGGTTAAGGGGGAGGGGAAATTTGTATTTAGGCAGGAATTTATCGACATCTGCCTGTTCCGGGAAAATGATTGGCTCGACAACATGCGTCAGGTTGAAACCGTCCAAGTGGACGATGGCTGGCAGGAGCACACGTGGGTCTTCAGCCACACGGAAGGCAATGATGGTATTATCGACGGCCTGCTGGCCGTTTTCGGTAACAATCTGAATCCAGCCGGTATCCCTTATCGACATCATATCCGAGTGGTCGCCCCAGATGCTTAATGGCGCCGATAACGCCCGGTTAGCCAACGCCATGACGATGGGTAGCCGCATAGGGGCGGCGACATAGAGCACTTCGTTCATCAATGCTAATCCCTGGCTCGAGGTGGCGGTAAAGGTGCGGGCGCCGCTGGCGGATGAACCAAGACAGGCGCTCATCGCCGAATGCTCTGATTCCACCGGTATATACTCGGCATCCAGCTCACCGTTGGCTACCAGCTCGGCAAGGTGCTCTACAATATGGGTTTGGGGGGTAATGGGGTAAGCCGCAATTACATCTGGATTGCACATTTTGACGGCGTCAGCCAGGGCGATAGAAACCTCAACACCAGTGCGTAGCGTCATTACTCCACCTCCTCGACCATTTTAATCACCTTCGGCCAGCATTCTCTGGCACAGATGCCGCAACCCTTGCAGTAGAACAGGTCAGCTTCAAAATTGCCTTCCTTATTCTGACCGATGCAGCCTTCCGGACAATACAAGGCACAGAGTCCGCACTTAATACATTTATTGAAATCATAGGTAGGACGCTGTGAACGCCAGGTGCCGCTCTCATACCGGCGGGCGCTGCCTTCATTTTTTACATCGGTAACGATGTTGCCGATTTCCAGGTCTTTCCAGGTTAGTTCATTCTCCGATTTCGCCATTTATTGCTCCTCGCGTGCAACTTGCTCGTAGGCTGTTTCCATGGCTTTGATATTCCGTTCACCCAGCCTGCCGAAGCGTTTATTTAAAGGCTCGTGCGTTGATTTCTTATCGATAACGCCGGTGACTTTTAAAACCGCGCCGAGCATGGTGGTATTGACGATATTAACACCAAGCACCTCGCGGGCTATTTTACCAGCGTTGATGGTAGCCACCGGGTATTTAATGCCGAATTCAGACTTGATTTCCTTGGGTGTTTTGCGGGTATTAACGATGACCCAGCCGCCATCTTTCAGACCGGATGTTACGTTTACTTTTCCAAGTAGTCCGGGGTCGAGGACGACTACGCAATCTGGCTGGTTAATATCTGCTCTAATACGCACCGGTTCGCGGCTGTCCACGCGGTTGAATGCTTGTACCGGGGCTCCCCGTCTCTCCGGACCGAAGCTCGGGAAGGCTTGAGCGTATTTCCCTTCGGCGATGGCCGCTTGCGCCAACATCTCCGCCGAGGTAACGGCGCCTTGCCCGCCGCGTCCGTGCCACCTGATCTCAATAAGGCTTTTCTCTTGAGTCATATTTACTCCGTAACATAAAACTGCCCCTGGAGCGACTCGAACGCTCGCGGCCAGCTCCGGAGGCTGGTGCTCTATCCACCTGAGCTACAGGGGCTAATTACTAATATTATACGATAAATTGTGATTCCTTCGCAACCTGATTTAGTTTAATTATACATAACGCCAGAATAGTAAAAGCTGGCATAGACCGATGACTAAAATCGTCGGTGGTATGGCATACTTGATATAGTGTCCCCAGCCGATGTGATGTCCCTCTTTTTCAGCGATGGCGATACCTACTACATTGGCTGATGCGCCGATAGGCGTGCCGTTACCGCCGATATTCGTTCCCAACGAAAGCGACCACGTCATGGCCGGCAGGCTGATACTACCTGTAGCGGCAAGAGAACCGATAACGGGCACCATCGCCGCGGCGAAAGGTATATTATCCACTAAGGCAGATAAAAAGGTGGATATCCACAGGATGATAGCTACGGCGATGCCGATATTGCCGCTGGAAATATCCCCGATAAGTCCGGCTATCTTTGTCAGCACGCCGCTGACCTCAAGACCTCCGACGCATATGAACAGCCCGACAAAAAATAAAAGCGTACGCCAGTCGATGTTCTTAATTATCTTATTTGCATTTCTTCCAGCGAATGCCAGTGAAAGCACAGCACTGATAACACCGATAGTGGCTACCGATAGCCCCGTGTAAGCGTGGGTTACCAGAAGCACGATGATTAAAATGAAAACTGCCACCGCCAGTTTAAACAGACGCGGATTAACGATGGCGCTGCTTGGCAAGGGGCAGGATTTCATCATCTCTTCGGGCTTGATATCCTGTTTTAGCGGCTTGCGGAAGACGAAGTAGAAATAAACAATAGCCAACAGCATACCCACCCAGGCGATAACTCCGGTGTTGGTAATAAAGTCGGAAGAGTTAAAGCCGAAAGACGTTCCGATGATGATATTAGGCGGGTTGCCAATCAACGTTGCGCTACCGCCGACATTTGAGGCGAATATCTCGGCAATGATAACCGATACCGGATTGAACTTAAGCAGCCGCCCCAGCTCGATAGTTACCGTGCTTAAAAAGAGCATGACGGTGATACTACCGATGAACATCGAAAGAAAGCCGGATAATACCATGAAGGAAATCAGGATGGGCATTGCTCGGCAGCCGGCCAGTCGTGCGGTATAAAGGCACATCCAGCGGAATAGTCCCGCCGTTTCCAGACAGCCCACGGTAATCATCATCGTGCCGATAAAGACTATCGTCTGCCAGTTAAAACCGAGCGATTCTACGGCGTTATCTCCCGGCATCCAAAACTGCGTATGCCCTAGCTGTTTTATATTAAGAAAATCCCATAACCCTCCGGGGTCCCGCATGATTCCAAAGAAAACTACCAGAATGATTAAAGCTGCGGCTACTAAAGCCGCGGTGTGGCGTTTTACCTTGTTGCTGGCAATCAAAGCAAACATCAACACGAATATGATTATAGAAATAATTTGACTGACTGAAAGCATAAGATTTACCGAATCTGGAAATGGATGCGATGGCTTATTATAGCAAGAATATCGACATCAAGACAAAAATATTGACTTTTTGACCTTAAGCTGACTAAAGTAGCTTAAGCAGATAATTACTTATTTAAAGGAGTTATCATGGCTGAAGCTAAATCTAAAAGCGGGGCTAAACCTAAAGTCACAGCTAGACCTAAAAACACTGCTAAACCTAAAAGTAAGGCTAAATCTACAAAGGTTGCTGCTCTGGGAGTCACTTTTAAATGCCGTTTGTGTGAAAAACAGAAACCAATATCTGAAATGAAAATTATCAAACGATTCAGACCAGTGATTTTCGTCTGCCAGGAATGCGAAAAAGTCTTTCAGTAAGTACCACCTACTTTGATAAGGGGATGTTATGGCTCAAGAGCTGGGTAAAATCGAAAAGCCGCCGGTAGAAAATTTTAAAAAGGGTCGTAAGATATTTTTCGTGCCTGTCATTTACCAGAGCGAGGATTTGCCAAAAGACTACCTTGAAAAATTCAACCGTTATTGGGCAGAGGTCGAAAAGCAGATTGCCGAACTATCGCTGAAACTCGGCGAGGTTAACAAAATATACCATGAGCTAATTGCTTTTTCCGGTGAGAAGGGCGCCACAACGCTTAAAGACCTGAACAATCCTAGCTATAAAATCGTTCAAGCCTGCCTGACTAAAAAAGCCTCCTTGGAGGCTCTGGAAGATAGCGATTTGCTAACCGAATTTATGGACTGGAGCAGGTGTCTACTGATAGGTTTGCAGAATCCCAACGTAATATCGAAAGTCTATGATGCCTATACCGAGGTCGGTAAAAAGCGTAACGAAGCGATGGCTCGTAAAATTGATGAAACTTTAAAAGATAATGAAATTGGGATGGTGTTGATGCGTGAAAGTCATCAGGTACAGTTCCCAGCGGATGTCCAGGTATTTTATGTATCCCCGCCTGCCCTGGATGATATCAAACGATGGCTTAGAGAACAAGAGCGGAATGTGAACGAAAAAACAACAGATGAGAAATAAACTCCTCTTTCACTAGCGAGCATACGTTCTCTTTATGACAGGCTTTTTCTCCCCGGCCGGTGGATTTTTTTCGTAAATCGCGCTGCACTGTAGGCAGACGATGTAGGTTCCTTCGAAGTCTCTATCTAGAAAAAGGTCGCCGCCGCAACGTTTGCACCCCTTCATCTTAATAATGTTCATATTTCTCCTTTTAAACCTTCCCTACAAACGTTACAAATATTATGTTTGAAAATATTTTATCTACATTATGTAACGTTACAATCACGAAATTCGTTTCAACCATCACAAAATCATCACAATATCTATTTTTGACAATGTAAAGAGAAATAGACTAAAATTGCGCCAGAACTTAAATTTTTTAGAGTTAATATTTATTTAGGAGAGGTAAAATGGCGGGGAATTACGATAAATATATTGCCCATCCTCCCCACATGCAGATGCGCATCAAAGCCGATAAAAGCGTTATTTTTGATGGACTTTGGGTAAGCCCGCAGCTTATAAACCATAATTTTACCTTCGGTCATCAGTTTGTTAGAAAGCCATTTAAAGGGGATAATCCTGCCCATACCCATAATTTCCAGGAGTTTTTAGCCTGGTATGGCGGCAATCCCAATGACCCGGATGATTTCGGGGGGGAAGTTGTATTTTATCTGGGGGAGGAGCTGGAAAAACATATCTTCACCAAGCCTACGGTTATTTCCCTGCCGCCGGGGCTTGTCCATTGTCCTATGGAGATAACCAGAGTCGACCGACCCATTATTCAAATAGAAATGATGCTCGCCCCTGCTGACGGTTCCCCACCGACCAGAGAACCATTCTTCGCTAAGGATAAAGGCTTTAGGCCCGACCTGGTAATGGATGTCACCAATCTTTCACTTAAAAAAGAAAACAAATAGTATACGGATTATTTTAATATAGGAAGGAAAAAATCATGCCGACTGACTTACCAGAGAATTGGACGCAAATGACGCCAGAGGAAAAACGACAATACCGACTTAATAAAATTCTTGATACTAAGGGGATGGGATTTTCCAGCCCGGAAGCAGAGAAAGCTTATAAAGTACGGCAGCAGCGTATGGTGGACGTTTATAACGTCAAAGAGCCGGATAGAGTACCAGTCAACCTGCCGGTGGGCAATCTGCCGCTTAAGATGTTCGGCGTTACTGCTTATGATGCCATGTATGATAGTGAAAAAGCTTACGAAGCCGCCGCTAAATTTAATGCCAAGTACAGCGCGGAATTGGAAACTACTGCTATGCCCTGGGCGATGCCCGGCAAGGTATTGGAGCTCCTCGACTATAAGCTTTATGCTTGGCCTGGGCATGGTTTAGTCAAGGATGGAACGAGCTGGCAGTTCGTCGAAGGCGAATACATGAAAGCCAGCGAGTATGACGACCTTATCCACGACCCCTCCGATTTTTGGATTAGGACCTATTTACCCCGGGCGTTCGGTATCCTCGAACCAATGAGGTTGTTCCAGCCGTTTACAAATATCACGGAAAACGTGCATGTGCTACAATTCATGCCTTTGGCTACCCCGCAGGTACAGACAATGCTCCAGAAAATGCTGGAAGTGGGTAAGGAATATCAGAAGTACCAACAAATGATGATAAAAGCCATGGGCGCGATGGCGATGGGAGGAGGCATGGGTATGGGTATAGGCGGCGTCACTTTCGCCAAGGCGCCCTTCGATATTATCGGCGATACATTACGGGGCACTACAGGGATTATGAAAGATACGTTCCGCTGTCCCGATAAGCTGCTTAAAGCCCTGGATGTAGTAGCGGACTTTCAGATTAATACCATTTTAAAGACCCCCAACTTTGCTAATATGACCATCGTTACCTATCCCCTGCACAAAGGCGCTGACGGCTGGATGTCGCAAAAATCCTTCGATACGTTCTACTGGCCATCCCTTAAAAAGGTCATGGATGCTTTGATTAAAGAAGGGCTAATTCAGAGTATGTTCGCCGAAGGCAGTTACAATACACGTCTGGAATATATTGATCAATTCCCCAAGGGCTCGGTTATCTGGTATTTCGACCGCACGGATATCTTTAAAGCGAAACAGATGCTGGGCAAGAAATATTGCTTACAGGGAAATATACCGTCTTCTATGATTATTACCGGCGACCCCAAGGACGTGAAAGAGTACTGCCGCAAGCTGATTCAGGAGGTGGGCAGGGGGGGCGGTTTTGTCCTTTCCGCCGGCTCCGTGTCAGATAACCCCAAGCTGGAAAACCTCCAGGCGATTATGGCAGCCGTGAGGGAATACGGATTCTACAAGAAATAGTTAGCTATTAGTTATTAGTGGTTGGTCAGGCTGGTTGTCTGAAGAAGATGACCGGCCTGAAATTTTTTCTCCTCTTGCCCTTATCATGTGTTTTCCGCTACAATTTGATAGCTATGGAGAGGTGTCCGAGTGGTTCATGGTGCCGCTCTCGAAAAGCGGTCTTCGCGCAAGCGGAGCGTGGGTTCGAATCCCACCCTCTCCGTTTACCCCGAGCGAGCGAAGCGAGTCGAGGGATTTACCCAGTAAGAGGAGCGAGTCGAGGGGTTTACCCTGAACCTTAAATCGGAATGAGTGTGAATCAAGAATGGTTTTTCTACATTGTCAAATGTAGAGATGGCTCGCTCTATTCCGGTATTACCAATAACGTAGAACACCGTAAAAAAGAACACAACAAAGGCATAGGAGCAAAATATACTCTTAGTCGGCGCCCGGTAAAACTGGTATATATTGAAAAATTTGATAACGTCTCTGATGCTAGAAAAAGAGAAGCGCAAATAAAGAGTTGGCCGAAGATAAAAAAGGAGCGATTAATCGTAGGTTTTCCTCGACTTCGCTCGGAATAAACGAATCCCACCCTATCATCATGTATCCCAACTATCAAACATTAATGCAAATCTGCTAAAATATTATATCCACGGAGAGGTGCTGGAGTGGCCTATCAGGCACGCCTGGAGAGCGTGTGTAGCCGCAAGGTTACCGTGGGTTCGAATCCCACCCTCTCCGCTTCACCCCGAACGAGCGAAGCGAGTCGAGGGGCTTAACCTATACTAAATCCATCAATCCTTTCCTCCCCCACTGTTAACTGAAAACTTATCACTGAAAAACCGCTACTTTGTCATCCTCCTTACCCTGTGTTAGAATTAAAATTACTTTGAATACGGATATTAAATACTGGGTTGGCTTCAACAATATACCCGGCATAGGGCGGGTAAGGTTGGGGCAAATCGAAAGCTATTTCGGCAACCTGGAGCTGGCCTGGAAGGCTCCACTCGGGGAGATGAAAAGAGCCGGTCTGGATAGCCCTGCCCTGCGTGCCATTGACCAGTGGCGTGATAAGATATCACCAGATGCCGAGATGGAGAAACTGGACCAACATCATATTAAAGTGCTTACCTGTAATGATGATGCCGCTTATCCCAAACGCCTTAAAGAAATTTATGACTACCCGCCGGTAATTTACCTAAAAGGTTCGCTGCTGCCAGAGGATGAATGGTGTCTGGCGGTGGTTGGCACCCGGCGAGCGACGGTCTACGGTAAGCAAATTACCGAAGAGATAGTGACCGACCTCGCCCGGAGCAAGATTACCATCGTCAGCGGCTTAGCCAAAGGCATAGATACCGTTGCCCACAGGAGTGCTCTCGAAGCCGGCGGCAGGACCGTGGCGGTTTTCGCCAGCGGACTGGATATCATCTATCCATCAGAGAATCAAAGGCTCGTGGGGGATATCATGGAGCACGGGGCGATTATCAGCGAATATCCCCTCGGCATGAAGCCCCGCGCCGAGAACTTCCCTCGCCGCAACCGAATTCTAAGTGGCTTAAGTCTGGGAGTGCTCGTTACCGAAGCCGATGAAGACAGCGGCGCGATGATTACCGCCCGCGATGCCCTGGAGCAAAACCGCGAGGTCTTCGCCATACCGGGCAGCATTTTATCCCCAGCCAGCCGGGGGACCAACCGCCTCATCCAGATGGGCGAAGCCAAACTGGTGCGCACTTATACAGATATACTCGAAGAACTGAACCTGACCACCGTCGCCCGGCAGATGGAAATGAGCGAGCTATTACCGGCAACCGAAACCGAATCCTTACTCATCAGCCAGCTTACTGCCGAGCCTTCCCATATCGACGAGGTATGCCGCAAGAGTGGTCTACCAGCGGCAACGGTTAGCAGCACGCTCGCCATGATGGAGCTAAAGGGACTGGTCAAACAGGTGGGCACGATGAACTATGTACTATCGCGGGAAATGCGGCAGGAATATAAAGTGAGAGTCGATTGAAATATATGAGTAAAAATCTTGTTATCGTCGAATCGCCGGCTAAAACCAGAACGCTTGGTAAAATCCTCGGGGGAGGCTATAACATCATGGCTTCGCTGGGTCATGTGAGGGACCTTCCTAGAAGCCAGATGGGACTGGACATAGAAAATGGTTTTAAGCCCAAGTATGTGGTGCCTAAAGCCAAAACTAGGCTGGTCAACGAGCTGAAACAAGCCACTAAAGACGCGGCTACCATATATCTGGCTACCGACCCCGACCGCGAGGGAGAGGCGATAGCCTGGCACCTTGCCGAGGTCACCGGGGATAAAGAAAAGACCTTTAAACGTGTGGTTTTCCGCGAGATAACCGAAGAAGCTGTTAAAGAAGCTTTCCAAAACCCCCGCGCTATAGATATGCAGCTGGTAAATGCTCAGCAGGCGCGGCGTATCCTGGATAGACTGGTCGGCTATAATATTAGTCCCCTACTATGGAAAAAGGTCAGGAAACGGCTTTCTGCCGGCAGAGTGCAATCGGTAGCTGTTAAAATCATCGTAGACAGAGAACGGGAAATTCAAAACTTCAAGCCCGAAGAATACTGGGTTATTGAAGTCGAGCTTAGCAAGCCACAAGAAAAACCTTCCTTCCGGGCGACATTACTAGCTTTAATGCCGGGCAAGAAAATAGAAGTCCACACGGCAGAAGAATCCAAAGCGATAGAGAATGCTTTAAAGGAAGCCGCTTATGACGTTCTTAAAGTCAGCAGTAAGAACGTAATGCGGCAACCGGCGCCACCCTTCACCACCAGCACCATGCAGCAGGAAGCTTGGCGTAAGCTCCGCTTCTCCGCCAAGCAAACCATGGCGATAGCCCAGCAGCTCTATGAGGGCCTCCCTATCGGCGACGAAGGAAATGTTGGTCTGATTACCTATATGCGCACAGATTCAACGCATGTGGCGTCGTCGGCGTTGGCGGAAACGGTTGCCTATATTAAGGAAACTTACGGTGAAAAATACCTGCCGCCTAAACCTCGCTTCTTTGCTACCCGCACCAAAGGCGCGCAGGAAGCCCACGAAGCTATCCGCCCTACCCATGTCAGGCGTGAGCCGATAAAAATAAAAAAGTACCTGAATAACGCCCAGTTCAGACTCTACGACCTTATCTGGAAGCGTATGGTTGCCAGCCAGATGGCGGCGGCTATCTTCGATAACACCACCGTCGATATCGAGGCTAAAAACCACCAGGCATATTTGTTAAGAACGGCGGCGTCGGTCAATACCTTTCCCGGTTTTATGACGCTATATAGCGAGGGCAAAGACGAGACTGAAGAGGAAGGGAAAATAACGCTGCCTAAACTGGACAAAGGCGACGCGTTAGATTTGCTGGGCGTCTTTCCGGCGCAGCGGTTTACCCAGCCGCCACCCCGCTATACTGAAGCGACATTGGTTAAGACGCTAGAGCAGTATGGCATCGGGCGGCCCAGCACCTACGCTCCGATAATTTCCACTATCCAGGAGCGCACTTACGTAGAGAAAGAAAAAGGGATTTTTAAGCCGACGGAACTGGGCATGGCGACTAATGATCTGCTAGTCCAGCATTTCCCGGATATTATCAATATCCAGTTCACCGCCGAAATGGAAAAGGAACTTGACGATATTGCTAACAATGAGCGCCAATGGCCGAGCGTCATCCAAGACTTTTACACGCCTTTCGAGAAGGATTTACAGAAAGCAGTACTGACGGCGGAGAAAGTGAAGTTGGCGGATGAACCTACCGGCGATATGTGTCCCAAGTGCGGTAAACCGCTCTTAGTTAAGACGGGACGCTTCGGTAAGTTTATCGCCTGCAGCGGTTACCCGCAGTGCAAGTACACACAGTCGTTCCAGGTAAAGGTGGGAGCCAAATGCCCGCAGTGCGGTAAAGACCTTATCCAGAGAGTAAATAAGAGGCGTCGTACCTTCTACGGGTGCTCCGGCTACCCGGACTGCACGTTCCTCACCAACTTTAAGCCCCTCCCGCAGCCATGCCCGCAGTGCCAGGGACTGTTGACCCAGCACGGTAAACAGGCGTGGTGCATGAAGTGCAGCTATAAAGGGAAAATAGAAGATAAAGAACCCTCCTACGCTAAAGCTTCGGAGGGCGGGCAAGTATCAAGTAGCAAGGAATAGATAAGTAATGATTAATTCCGTTTCCTCTCCCCATTGTGGGTTCATCCTGAAGGTTCACCCTGAAGGGAGAGGATTAAGAGCTTGCCCCGTACTTGATACGGGGTGAGGGGGAAAGAAAAATATACTCACCCTCACCCTTCCCTCTCCCATCAAGGGAGAGGGGGTAGTTTTTATGCAGGAAGTATTTAGTCGGTATATTGATTATCTCGAAGCGGAGAGGAACGTATCCGCGTATACGGTGCGCAACTATACCAATGACCTGCTGGAGTTCTTCGGGTTTGTAAGTGAAAGTGGCATCGATACGTTAAAAAACGTCAACAAGCAAACGCTGCGCGCCTACCTGGCGAAACTCATGGACCAGAAATACGCCAAGAGTAGCATCGCCCGGAAGCTATCAGCGATAAGGTCGTTCTACCGCTACCTCATGCGCGAGGAGCTGATTGCGGCTAGCCCGGCGGCGACGACGGTATCGCCCAGGCTGGACAAACGTTTGCCGGCTTTCCTGACTGTGGAAGAAGCCAAGCGCCTGGTAGAGTCCCCCGACCTTTCACAACCGCAGGGACAGCGAGACCGCGCTTTACTGGAGCTGCTCTATGCCTCCGGAATGCGCGTGAGTGAACTGGTGAACATGGATGTACAACAGATAAACCTGGCGACGAACGAAATACGCGTTTGGGGCAAGGGGGCTAAAGAGCGGGTGGTACTGATAGGCGGACCGGCCGCACAGGCGATAAATACCTATATTAATGAAGGCAGGCGAGAGCTCCTCGGCGGTAAGAAGAATAAAGCCCTATTCGTCAATCGCTACGGGGAGCGGATTCTAGCGCGGCGGGTACAGAAAATCCTTAAAAAATACGCGGTAGCTATCAACAAAAGCGTCCATCCCCATACGCTACGCCATACCTTCGCCACCCACCTGCTCGACGGCGGCGCCGACCTTAAAGTCGTGCAGGAGCTGCTGGGACACGCCGACCTTTCGTCCACGCAGATTTACACTCACGTCACGCAGAGTCGGGCGCGTAAGATTTACCTCTCCGCCCATCCAATGGCGAAGGAAGGTAAGTAGCAAAAGTGAATAAATCCTCCTTAGTCCCCCTTTAAAAATGGGGACAATATAGCTTAGTGAGGCTGATGCTCTTTTAAAAGAAATGACATCGTCTCCCTTTAGTAAAGAGCCTGCCCCGTACTTGATACGGGGGAGATGGAGAGGGATTTTAAGGGGAAGCACTGTGAACCAACGACTTAAAAAACTGCGCGATAAGCTGACGGAAAAGGAAATAGATGCCATTTTCATCACGCAGGCAGATAATCGGCGCTATCTTTCCGGTTTCCACGGCACGGCGGGCTATTTGATAATTACCGATAAGCAAGCGATATTAGCCACCGATTTCCGCTATACCGAGCAGGCGAAATCGGAGGCGCCGGACTTTATAATTCAGCGTATCACCGGCGGCGTTGGCGTCTGGCTGCCCGCGCTGGCAAACGAACTAAAGATAAAACGGCTGGGGTTCGAGGGTGGGGACGTAACCTACGATTTTCACCGGCAATTACGCCGCGCTTTAAACAAGGGTCGAGAGGCTGCCAGACTCATCCCATTAAACGGGCTGGTGGAGGTGATAAGAGCTATTAAAGAGCCGGAAGAAAAAGAGTTTATAACTAAAGCCTCTGAAATTACTGACGCCGCATTCGAAAGTATCGAACCAAAGATAAAAGCAGGCATGACGGAGAAGCAGGTAGCCTGGGAGCTGGAGAAGGCCCTGCGCGAAAGCGGTAGCGAGTCGCTCCCCTTCGATATTATTGTCGGCTCGGGGCCAAACGCGGCGCTGCCCCATGCCAAGCCGTCCGACCGTATTATCAACGAGGGCGAACCGATAGTTATCGATATGGGGGGAAAACACCAGGGCTATGCCAGCGATTTAACGCGGACGATATGCCTGGGTAAAATAACCCCCAAATTCAAAGAAGTCCATAATGTCATTCTTGAAGCACAACAAACAGCTATATCTAAAATCAGTCGAGGCATTACAGGAAAAGCCGCCGACGCTATTGCCAGGAAAATAATCGAAAAAGCTGGCTACGGCGAAGCCTTCGGGCACTCGCTGGGGCACGGCGTAGGTCTGGCGGAGCACGAGATACCCTATTTAAGCCCCAGTTCGAAAGAAAAACTCGTCGATGGCATGGTTTTCACGATTGAACCGGGTATTTATCTCGCGGGGTGGGGCGGCGTAAGAATCGAGGATACGGTGATGATGGAGGGAGGAAAGGTTAAACTACTGACACATGCCATGAAAATAACAAGTAATGAAAAAGGACTAAGTGACAAGTCATTGCGAGGAGCGTAGTGACGTGGCAATCTCCATCATCGAATTTCTTCGGTTTTAGGGATTGCCACGCTCCGCTCGCAATGACAGCAGAGGAAACAGGGAAAATAATTTGTTAAAAGCCGATTTACATATTCACACTAAATATTCCATGGACTGCCAGACGCCTCTGGATAAAATCATCAGCCGGTGTCAAGAACTGGGGATAAACTGCATTGCCATTGCCGACCATGGCACTGCCGAAGGCGGACTGGAGATGCAAAAAATCGCCCCGTTCAAGGTCATCGTCGCGGAAGAAATCCTCACCACCGATGGTGAAATCATGGGCATGTTCCTGAAAGAGACGATACCCAGCGGCATCACGCCACAAGAGGCAGTAAAGCGTATCCGAGAACAGGACGGGCTGGTAAATATCCCCCACCCTTTCGAGACGATACGCGGCTCGGCGTTAAAAGATAGTATCATCGACCAAATAGCTAAAGACATCGACCTGATGGAGGTGTTGAACTCGCGGAGTCCCTTCCCCGCCAACTCCAATAAAGCCCGTGACTTTGCGATGAAACACAATATTCCCGCCGGCGCCGGTAGTGACGCGCACACCATTCATGAAATCGGCAACGCCTATATCGAAATACCGGACTTCAATAACAAAGACGATTTCCTCGAGGCGCTGGCACGAGGTAAAATTTATGGTAAAAGGTCGGGTGTCTTCGTCCATCTTTTCAGCACCTGGGCAAGGGTTAAAGGAAAACTCCTCAAGAAAGGATAAACATGCCAAACACCTATCAAATCGGTTGGTTTTCCACGGGTAGAGGCGCGGGCTCTAAAGGGATGCTTAAGGCTACCCAGGAAGCCATCAAATCCGGCGAGCTCAAGGCAAAGATTGAGTTCGTCTATTGCAGTCGTGAACGCGGCGAGACAGAACCTACCGACCAGTACCTCGATATGGTGAAGGAGTACAATATACCTCTGGTCAGCTTTTCCTACCAGAGATACCGTGCCATTAGAAGTATGCCCAATCCTGACCTAACACAACCCCTCCCACAGTGGCGTATCGACTACGATACCGAGGTCATCAAACGCCTGACTAAGTTTCACCCCGACCTGTGTGTACTGGCGGGTTTTATGCTCGTCACCACACCCGTCATGTGTAATAAATATAAGATTATCAACCTGCATCCAGCGGCGCCGGGTGGTCCAGCTGGCACCTGGCAGCAGGTAATCTGGAAGCTCATCGAGACCAAAACCGAAGTACAGGGCATCAAAATGCACGTCGCGATACCGGAACTTGATATGGGTCCGACGGCAACCTACTGCACCTTTTCGATAAGAGGAAAAACTTTTGATAAATTGTGGGGGGCTATAGAAGGAAAAAAGGTGGACGAGATTAAAGCCAGCGAGGGAGTTCAAAATGCCTTATTCAAGGCCATCCGGGAATATGGCGCGATACGCGAGGTGCCGCTGATTATCGCCACACTTAAAGCCTTCAGCGAGGGCAAGATAAAGATAACCCAAGACCGGCAGGTAGTGGACGCCGCTGGACGTATAATCCAAGGCTACAACCTCACCGAAGAGATTGACGGTATGGTGAAAGGGAGACTGCCCGAGTAAGCGGAGTATTCAATATGTTAGAAATAGAAGATTGGTTACAAGACCCTCTAAGAAAATTAGATAATAATACATATAAAACTCGTATATTAAAGACTCCCAAAGGTGAGCAGCAAGATAAATGGTTCAGTTTTCACTTTGCCACCAGATTAAAGTTAGATGGGGCTGTGTTTTTTTGTAGGCAAGTACTTGGTGCGGCAAGTATGCCATACGATTTAGGGTTACCACTATTAGCACACAGGCAGATAGAATGGTATTTAGAAGCTTTCTTTTTTGAATTGATGTCTGCTTATGACACCCTATTACAAGAATTAAATATTATTTACGCTTATGATTTAGGTTTGAAACCTGATCAAGTCCGATGGAGCGATAAAGGACCAAATGAATTTATAAAAATGCTACCAGATAGCATTTTGAAAGATAGTACAGAAGAAAGAAAAAAGGATTGGTTTAAAAAAATCCAGAGATATAGGAATACAGCGACACATCATTATACCGTTCCATTAAGTTCGGGAAAAACATGGGTAGGAACTCCAATAAATTATTCTTGGTTCAATATTTCCATGCAATATTTGGATGAAGAAGATAATTATAAACTCGAAGACATCAAATTATGTGAGGAATATTTAAAAAGAATGGTTTATTATATTACTTCAATTTGGCAACATATGGCAAAGGAGTTTAAATAAAGCACTCAAGAAATACTATACAAAATGTCATTCCAGCGAAGGCTGGAATCCACTTATGGTTATAACATTATTTTGACATTTTAAATGGATTCTGGCCTACGCCAGAATGACAATTATTCGCTATTTCTTTTCTTTCTTGGTCTTTTCTTCCTTAGTTTCCGGGGGTTTTTTCAGCACTTCATCGATTAAGCCATACTCAACCGCCTGGTCCGGATTCAAGTAAAAGTCACGGTCGGTATCATGGGTTATTTTTTCCATGGGTTGGCCGGTATGATGGACCAGAATATCCTTGAGAATATCCTGTTGTCGCATGATTTCTTTAGCGGCGATAACGATATCCGCTGCTTGCCCCTGCGCGCCGCCTATCGCTTGGTGCATATGTATAGTTGCGTGGGGTAAAGCGTAACGCTTGCCCTTGGCGCCGGCACAGAGCAGTACCGTAGCCATGCTGGCCGCCATACCAACACATATCGTGGATACCTGGGGTCGGATAAGCTGCATTGTATCGTAAATGGCAAGACCGGCGCTGATGACCCCGCCGGGACTCTGGATATACATATTAATGTCTCTTTCCGAGTCTTCCCTTTCTAGATAGAGCAGCTGGGCGATTAAGGTGTTAGCGACGGGGTCGGAGATAGGGGTGAACAGCATGATGATGCGCTCCTTCAAGAGCATGGAGTATAGGTCCCACATTCTTTCGCCCCGCGGGCCGCTTTCGACGACTCCAGGAATAACGTTCAATGGCAGATTATTCATTTCTCCTCCTCCTTTTTCTTCTTCTTTTTACCGGACGAACCGGCATCTTTAACGGCAGATGAACCGGAATTTTTAGCGATGTCGGTAAGACGCTCGATGGTCTTACGTGTCTTTATCGACTGGGTGAACGACTGGCGATTTTGCGGTGTATCCAGGAGCTTAACCATTTCGTCTTTTTTATCGTCGCCGATGCCCCTTACCATATTACTAATGCTGTTTTTAATTTCATCTTCGGTGACTTCTATTTTTTCTTCCTGGGAGATTTTGCTAAGAACTAAAGAAGCATTAACGTTGCGGACGGCAATAGGACGCAGGTCCTCTTGCAGTTGCTCGGGGGTTTTGTTGATGCTGCGCAGGTAGTTTTCCATACTTTGGCCGGTAACCTGCAACTGTCTTGCCTGGTCGTTGATTATGCGGTTGATTTCCAAATCAATCAGCACCGGTGGGTACTCGATTTTCGACTGCTCGACCGCGGTGTTGATGACCTTTTCTTCAAAGTCCATACGGGCACGCTCTTCACCGCGCAGTTTGAGGCTTTTAATTACCTCTTCGCGAAGGTCGGCGAGGGTCTTAAGCTCCGCCGAGACCTGTGGCGCAAATTCGTCATTTAGCTCGGACAGCTTTTCTTCCTTAACTTCATGGAGAGTAACTTTAAAGTGGGCTTGCTTGCCGGCGAACTGGCTGCTGGGATAATCCGCCGGGAAGGTCAAATCGAACTCTTTCGTCTCGCCCTTTTTCATGCCGACGATTTGGGCGGCGAATCCCGGCGCCGGCGAGAGTGAATCCTGGGATACAAAATACTGTGAACCGATTTTGTTAACCAGGGGTTTTTCTTCAGAATTGGAGTTGATATCGATTACCGCCATATCGTTATATGCCACTGCCCTATCCACCGGCTCCCAGGTGGCGTGCTGGTAGCGGAGCTCTTCTAGGACGGCATTGACATTCTCATCCTTTATGTCAACTGCTTCCGGCGACATCCTGATGCTTTTATAGTCGCCGAGAGTGACGTTAGGCTTAAGCGGAACGACGGCTTTGAACGTCAGCGGCTCGGCTTTAGTGATTTCCAGACTGGGCTGGGCATAAGGCTCAATTGCTTGCTCTTTACACGCCTGCTCGTAAGCCTGTGGAACAATATGGTCGATAGCTTCTTCGAGAAGTCTGCCCTTGCCCAACTCACGTTCCACGATGGCGCGTGGAGCCTTGCCCTTACGAAAGCCGGGTATATTAGCCCGCTGCACCAGATGCTGGTAGGCATGCTGCATCCCGTCTTCCATTTCTGGCGGCTCCATCTCAACAGTGAGAAACGCCTGGCAATTTTCCACTTTTTCTTTGGTTACTTTCAAGTTTCCTCCAGTCCGGCTACTCTTCCTCTATCAGGCGGATATGCAATTCTTTAAGCTGTTCTTTAGTAACGGGCGTCGGGGCACCGAGTGTCATATCTATAGCGCTCTGGTTCTTGGGGAAAGCCATGACCTCCCGGATATTTTCCTCGCCGGCTAAAACCATTACTGTTCTATCAATGCCGGCGCCGAAACCGCCGTGAGGCGGCGCGCCGAAATCGAAAGCTTCCAGCATATGCCCGAATAATTGATGGCTCTGTTCATCACTATATCCAAGAATTTTGAATATTTTTCTTTGCAGGTCGGTGCGGTGAATGCGGATGCTGCCGGTAGCCAGCTCCCAGCCGTTACAGGCGAGGTCATAGTTCTTACCGCGCACTTTATCCGGCGCGGTATCCAGCAGCGGAATATCATCGTCATTGGGGTAGGTAAAGGGGTTATTAGCCGCCTCCCACCGCCCGGTATCCAGGTTGCGTATAATTAAAGGGAAATCAATAATAAAAGTAAAATATAAAATATTGGGGTCGGCCAAATTAAGGCGACGCGCCATCTCGCGCCGTAAAGCATCCAGCGGAGGACAAATCTTTTCCGGCTCGCCGGCAACTATTAGCAGCAGGTCACCTTTATTCGCTTTACAGGATTTAGCTATCTCTTTTACCTGCTCCAGAGTCAGATATTTAGCGGCGACGGACTTGACCATATCTTGAGTAAGTTCTTTTAAAGTGCCGCCCGGCGCACCCAAAGAGATAGTTAGCAGACCTTTAGCGCCGGCGCTGGTCGCCAGCTGGTTAAGCTCCTCAAGCTGATGGCGCGTATACTCGCCGCAGCCTGGAGCCGCCAGCACTCTTACCCTGCCATCGTTAGCGATAGCGGTCTTGAAGACGGTAAAATCCGTCTTTTTGGCGATATCAGTAACGTCAGCGATTTCCAATCCGTAGCGTAAATCAGGTTTCTCCGAGGCATAACGCAGCATAGCATCGGCGTAGGTCAGGTGGGGGAAGGGGCGTATCATCTTAAAACCGGGCTTAACCGCGCTGACCAGTGAAGTATAAAGCTCTTCTATCAGCCGTAAGACGTCTTCCTGGGTGACGAAGCTCATTTCGACGTCCAGTTGGGTATGCTCTGGCTGGCGGTCGGCGCGAAGGTCTTCATCGCGATAGCAGCGGGCCAGCTGGTAATATTTTTCCAGTCCGCCAACCATTAACAGCTGTTTTAACTGCTGCGGGGACTGGGGCAAAGCGTAAAAGCTGCCGGGATGCACGCGGCTGGGTACCAGGTAATCGCGGGCGCCGCCGGGAGTGCTCTTAATGAAAGTAGGCGTTTCCACCTCGGTAAAGCCGCGGGCATCCAAAAAATCGTGCATGAACTTGGTGATACGATGCCGCAGCTGCAAATTCTCTCTCATGCGCGGGCGTCGCAAATCCAGGTAGCGGTATTTGAGACGAACGTTTTCGTCGACCTCGACCTCTTCGTTGATATAGAAGGGAGGGGTATTGGAGGCATTAAGTATCTCCGCTTTTTTAACGATAACCTCGATATCACCGGTGGGCAGCTTAGGGTTTTCCGTGCCGGCGGGACGTAAAGCCACTTCGCCGGTAAGCGTAACGACGTACTCGCTGCGCAGTTGCTCGGCGATTTTAAGTGCCGCCGGCGAAATTTCCGGATTGAAAACAATCTGGACGATGCCCTCCCTATCTCGCAGGTCGATAAAGACCAGTCCGCCATGGTCACGACGGCGGTTTACCCAGCCAGCTAGGGAAACGATATTGCCAATATGCTCTTTTCTTAGAGAACCGCAGGTACAAGTCCGATACAAAGCTATCTCCTGTAAATAGGGGGTTCACTTTTGATTATAGCTTATACTAGAGGGGGCTTCAACAGGAGTGGGAAACAAAATCCGCCTCTATCCTCCTTTACCAAAGGAGGACGAATGAGTTAGCCGCGATTGAAATAAAGTAATATAACTCCATCGTCTCCCTTTGTAAAGGGAGAGTGAAAAGGATTTTGTATAGATAAACCAGTTGTATTGAAGGTCAGGGTCTGTTAAAATCTTATGTAATCCCAACGTATAACAATCCGGGGAAAAGGGACTGGTAAAAAGTGGCTAAGACAATAGCGGAAATCAACCAGAAGATTAAAGAGGGCAAGGCGGTCGTCTTTAACGCCGAGGAAATCATCGAGATTGCCCGCTTAAAAGGCGTGAAGAAAACCGCCCAGGAAGTGGACGTGGTGACGACGGGCACCTTTGGGATAATGTGTTCCTCTGGGGCTTATTTCAACATCGGCCATACCAAGCCGCGGATAAAGCTGGGGGGAGGACGGGCTTACCTTAATGATGTGCCGGCTTACACCGGGCTGGCGGCGGTCGACCTTTTCCTGGGGGCTAATGCCCTGCCGGACGATGACCCGCGTAATCGGGTGCATCCCGGGGAGTTTAACTACGGCGGCGGACACGTTATCGAGGAGCTGGTGACAGGCAAAGATGTGCGACTGGTAGCCACGGCTTACGGCACGGACTGCTATCCGCGGAAGAAGCTGGAGACCTGGATAAACATCAAAGACTTGAACCAGGCGACGCTCTTTAACATACGCAACGCTTACCAGAACTATAACGTGGCGGCGAACACCTCCGATAAAACGCTTTATACCTATATGGGCGTGCTGAAACCGAAGCTGAGCAATGCCAACTACTCCTCGGCGGGGCAGCTTTCACCGCTATTTAACGACCCGTTTTACAAGACTATCGGCATCGGGACGAGGATATTCCTGGGAGGGGGGACTGGTTTTATAGCCTGGCAGGGCACGCAGTATAATCCAAACGTGCCGCGCACGAAAAAAGGCGTACCTAAAGAAGGCGCCGGCACGCTGGCAGTCATCGGTGACCTTAAGCAGATGAGTCCGCGGTGGCTGGTGGGGACGAGCGTGATGGGCTACGGGTGCAGCCTAACAGTGGGCATCGGCGTGCCGATACCGATACTGAATGAGGAGATATTGGCATTTACGACGGTGACGGATGCCGACATCATCGCGCCGGTCATCGACTACTCCGATGCCTTCCCGAATCTTAAGCCGGACAAGCTGGGCGAGGTAACCTACGCCGAGCTGAAGAGTGGTAAGATAAAGATAAAAGGTAAAGAGGTACCCACCGCTTCCCGCTCCAGCTATCCTAAAGCGCTGGAAATTGCTAATATATTAAAGGAATGGATTAGGACGGGCAAGTTCCTCCTTACGGAGCCTGTAGAGCGGCTGCCAGGGGTAGAGTCCGGCGTGACGCTAAAACCGTTGAAAGAACGTCCTATAGAAGACTAGTTGCGAGGGGGTAAGTGATGGTTGTTTCTAAAAAAGTTGTGCTGCGGTTCCCCAAACGCATGGTAGACCGCCCGATTATATACCGTCTGGTCAAAGATTATGACCTGGAGTTCAATATCCTCAAGGCTTCTATTACGCCCGAGCAGGAAGGTTTGCTGATACTGGAGCTTAAGGGCAACCAGCAGGAGTACGATAAAGGCATCGAATTTTTAATTAAAGCCGGCGTGAAGATACAGTCCTTAAGCCAGGATGTAACACGCAACGAGGAGCGATGCACGCATTGCGGGGCATGTATCACCATTTGCCCGACCGGCGCTTTTAAGCTCGACCAGAAGACCAGGATGGTTATCTTCGAGAATGATAAATGCATCGCCTGTGGTCTTTGTATCCCCGCCTGCCCGCCCCGGGCGATGGAAGTTCATTTTTAGTAAGTTAACTAGGTTTAAGTAATATATCATTATATGGGAGAAGTAAAGATGAATCAGGAAAATATAGATCCTGTATATGATTATATTGATAAAAAATTTAAAGAAATAAAACATGAATTCAAGCAATTGAAAGTCAACAATGATGAAGTATTAAAGAATCATTCGGGAATGATATTGGATATACAACGAACTATGGCATATTTACAGATTGAAATTAATGTACAAACATATAGCGAAATTATTACAGAACAATTGTCTGGAAGTGATGAATTATTTACTCAATTAATTGCAGATGCAGTGAAAGCTAAATCCGAAGTTTTACAATCTAATCTGCCTTCAAAAATAGTTACTGCTTTCGAAAATACATGGACTAATAATTTAGAAAAAGCTGGAGCCAAAATTATACACTTTTAGATTTAATACATTCGTCATTTGAATCAATGAAAAAGGAAGGCTATCAGCCGCGTTTATACCGCCACTGGATTGAGGGCAAAGACCTGGTCGCTTTCAACGTCACGATAAAAGAGACCGATTTATATATCAGAGCGACCGCCAATCTACAGAGAAAAGCGCACCGTCTGGTGCTGAAATATCGCCAGCAGCTGGAACAGTACATCGAGCAGAACCCCACATTCCAAACATCGCTAGAGCCTTTACCCATCCCCACCAATGCCCCTCGGATTGTGCTTGATATGCTAGAGGCAGGTCAAAAAGCCAATGTAGGTCCTATGGCAGCGGTAGCCGGCGCCATCGCGGAATATGTGGGACGCGAACTATTAGACTTCTCCCCGGAGATAATCGTGGAAAACGGGGGGGATATCTTTCTTAAAATATTGCATAAAAGAGTGGTGGGAATTTTTGCGGGAGATTCGCCACTGACGGGGAAGCTGGGACTGGAGATAAACCCAGAGACTACGCCGTTGGGGGTTTGCACATCATCGGGGACGGTGGGGCATTCGTTAAGCTTCGGTAAAGCCGACGCCGTGGTGGTTACCGCCGGCTCGGCAACGCTGGCCGATGCCGCCGCCACGGCCATCTGTAATCAGGTAAAAAAACCCGACGACATCAACAGCGCTATTGAGTCTGGTCGCAATATCGCCGGGTTAAAGGGCATCGTTATCATCATGGGCAGCAATATCGGCATCTGGGGCGAAATGAAGCTCTGCGAGACATCGGTGTAATCCTCACGCCCCCTGAGATCCTTTGCGGAGTTTACCCTGAGCGAAGTGTGAGGGCTCAGGATGACATTACTACGATATCCGCAGCGAGAGCGTGCTCATCTCTTTATCCACGCCCTTAAGATTAGTGACCATACCCGCGAGCGTGTCCCGAATTATCTGCATCGGGAAAATAATCAATGGCACAGCAGCGCCGTTGAGGGTAATTGTCACTTGCCCATCACTATCAACATCTAGCTCCAGGTTCTTTATAGCGCCGGTTCCCTTAAGACTGTTTAGAATCCCGGCGGCAACGTGATAAACATACCCCTCAACGAATTTATCCAGCTTGATAGGGTTGCCATTAACGGTAAGGTTAACTTTACGCGCCATGACTATTTCTCCTTATATGTATGGATTAATGATTGATGTATATTAAGTATAGCATAGAAAACAACCATATCTCCCCTCCACCTTATTGCGTAGAATGTGGGGAGTGAGAGATATAGTGTTCGTCGCTTATGATTTAGCACGACCGATGCGATAAAGCGCGAAACCGGTACCACCGATAGCCAGACCAACGATAATCATAAAAGCGCCGTTAGCCATAGTTGCCTGGATAAGCCCGAAAGCCGTGACCGCCATATACAGGTAGTTTTCCAGGTTCATAGCCTGGGCATAGGTCAGGTCAGTTTGGTTGGTGGGGTCAAACCTGCCGTTGCCTTGAGCCAGCAAATCCTGATATGTTGGCGCGATAGAGCGACGGTGCGAGGCAATAGTGTCTGCGGCTTTTTGAGCATCATCAGCGTTATTGATGGGCGTAAAAACTGTCGGATTGTTGGGGTCAAGATTCAAAGATACCTTTTCAATATTCATCCTATCGACGATAAGGTTATTTTTCATAATACCCTCGGTGATAAACACCCCACCGATGACGATAGCCGCCACCCCCAGCACCAATACGCCAATACCCAAATATTTAACAAGTTTCATATCAATCCTCCCTTACTTCCTTTTATTAAAATTGTAAACAACAAGCGGGAGATTTTATGTGATATTTATCACAGGAATATTTGAGGATGTCGTATAACATTGAAATATAGACATCTTTTAGGAGGTTATTCGATGTGGTACATGCATGAAGGAATGGGCTGGTGGATGGTTTTCGGCGGTATCTGGATGATAATATTCTGGGGCGCCATCATAGCATTAATTGTCTGGGGAATTAGGCGGCTGACCAGACACAGCGGTGCTTCCGTCAATAAAGGAACCCCGCTGGAAATAGCTAAAGAGCGCTATGCTAAAGGCGAAATAACCAAGGCGCAATACGAACAAATTAAGAAAGATTTATCATAACCTTAAATAACAAAGAATTGTCCAAGCACAGTATATGATATACTGCTATTAAAAGGCTGATCTAGGCAGTGTTTCATTCGGGAGGTTGACTATGCCTAATGAGCAAGATACAACCCTGGGAGCACTCCAAACCGCTCTCAAGATGGAAATAGACGGCAAGGAATTTTACCTTAAAGCCAGCAAGTCCAGCCAAAACGAACTCGGCAAGCAGCTACTGAAAAAGCTGGCGGCAGAAGAGGACGTGCACCGGGCGACATTCCAGAATATCTACGATGTTTTAAAAGTTAAAAAAGGCTGGCCGGACGTAAAATATCAAGGGGATGGGGGGCGGGGATTAAGAACGATATTTGCCGAAGCGCTAGAAGGCATGGATAAAAATACCAAGTCCATCGCCGCGGAACTGGACGCTATCAAGGTTGCGATGGATTTTGAGAACAAGACTTACGACTTTTATAAACATCGCAGCGTTGTAGCCATTCATAGCGCCGAAAAGGAACTTTATGATTCGATAGCAATACAGGAAAGCGAGCATCACCGTGCGCTGCTGGACTATTATGAGTTTCTCCAGGACCCGGCGCAGTGGTACGTTAAAGCGGAACACACGTCCGTTGACGGCGGCTAAAAACCTACTTTGATCCTAGAGGTGATAAAATGCTGAAAATCAAAGACTTATCGGTCGCGGTGGAGGGGAAAGAGATTATCCATGATATCAACCTAACCATTCAAACCGGCGAGACTCACGTGCTTTTTGGGCCAAACGGCGCCGGTAAAAGCACCTTGCTGATGGCAATCATGGGTTTCCCGAAATACAAAGTGACCAAGGGCAGCGTCAGCTTCAAGAACAAGGATATCACCGACTTGAGCGTGGACGAGCGGGCGCGGATGGGCATCGGTATGTCTTTCCAGCGGCCGCCAGTAGTCCGGGGCGTCAAGACCAGTGATATGGTGGCAGCCTGCCTCAAGGGACGGGGCAATGGTGAAGAAATCGCCAAGCTGGCAGCCAGAGCCGACCTGCAGGATTTTCTGGAGAGAGACATTAATTACGGATTTTCCGGCGGGGAGATAAAGCGCTCCGAGCTGATGCAATTGCTGGCGCAGAAACCGGAGCTGACGCTGTTGGACGAACCGGAGTCAGGAGTGGATTTGGTAAATATCGCCCTTATCGGCGAGATGATGAACGACCTGTTGGAAAAGAACTGCCCGATAGCGGAACGCAAGTGTATGGGACTCATCATCACACATACTGGCCATATCCTGGACTACGTTAATGCCCGTACCGGCTATGTCATGTGCGACGGCACGATAGGCTGCGTCGGCGACCCTCATGAGATGCTGGCGACTATCCGAGAAAAAGGCTATAACGAGTGCATCAAATGCTATCTGGGGAGGTTGCCGTTACATGAGTAAAATAAAGACCTCAAAGACAATCGCGGATAAAGCCAAAGCAGCCGCCTATAAAGCAGCTACCTACGGTGAAGATATTGACTTGAAGAACTATGTAAACCCGGATGAAAAACTCCCCTACCAAAAAGACCCATCGCAGTTATCACCGCAAACTAAAGATATTATGCTGGGCGCCGGCATCATGTTGGATGACCCCAGCCAACGGTCCGGCACCTACCTTCAAATGAACAATACGCCGGTTCACTTTTCCGCCAAGCAGGAGGGTGTGGAGGTAATGGCGGTCAGCCAGGCGCTGGAGAAATACGATTGGGTGGCGGACTATCTCTGGAAAGCCGTGGCGGTTGATGCGGATAAATACACTGCCAACGTAGAGCTTAGTGAAAACGATGGTTACTTTATCCGGGCTTTACCAGGTCAGAAGACCATTTATCCGGTGCAGGCTTGCCTTTACTTAGCGCAAGCTAAATCCGTCCAGAACGTGCATAACCTCATTATCGCCGAGGAAGGCTCCGAATTGCATATCATCACCGGCTGCGCTACTGCTACCAAGAACGAACCAGGCCTGCATATCGGTGTGTCTGAATTCTTTGTTAAAAAGGGTGCCAGGGTGACCTTCACCATGATACACAGCTGGAACCCAGCCACAGCGGTGCGCCCCCGCACCACCACCATCATTGAAGAGGGTGGGCTATTCTTAAGCAACTATCTCTTGATGAAGCCGGTAAACTCAATACAGATGTACCCCACAGCAAGATGTGTAGGCGAGAAAGCCGTCGTACGTTATAACAGTATCCTGGTAGCCGGCAAAGGGACGAATATCGACGTTGGTTCGCGGGTGTTTTTAAATGCGCCTAATACCCGCACGGAAATCGTGTCCCGCGCGATAACTACAGGCGGGAATATCGTCGCCCGCGGCTATATCGAAGGCAACGCCGTCGACGTCAAGGGACATCTTGAATGCCGGGGCTTAATACTGGGAGAAAAAGGCACCATCTATGCCATCCCCGAGCTTAAGGGCAACCTGGCAGGCATTGACCTTTCCCATGAGGCAGCCGTTGGCAAAATAGCGGAGGAAGAGGTAGAATACCTGATGTCCCGGGGGCTGACCAGAAATGAAGCGACTGCGGCTATCGTCAGGGGATTCCTACGGGTGGATATCGAGGGACTACCGCCGTTGTTGAGCGCGGAGCTAAAGAAAGCGGTTGAAGCCAGCGAAAAAGAGGTCATGTAGTTGGGGGTAGAAAAATGAATTTAAACGCTCTCCACAAAATCGGCTACGGTATGTACATCGTCGGCTCGCATAAGGATAGCAAGCTTAACGGGCAAATCGCCAATACCGTCTTCCAGATAACTTCGGAGCCACCGACGGTCGCTGTAAGCATCAACAAACAAAACCTTACGCATGAATATATTAAAGCTTCAAAAGTCTTTTCTGCATCGATGCTTAGTCAGGCGGCGCCACTGCCTTTTATCGGCGGCTTCGGCTTCAAGTCCGGTCGCGACACTGATAAACTGAAAAACGTTAATTATAAGGTAGGCCAAACCGGCTCGCCGGTAGTAACAGATAACTCCACCGCCTACCTCGAAGCAGAGGTTGTCCAGGAGATTGACGCCGGCACACACACGATATTTATCGGTAAGGTTGTAGCGGCAGAAATTCTTAACGAAGAACCGTGTATGACCTACGAATATTATTACCAGGTAAAACGCGGTACCACCCCCAAGACCGCCCCCAGCTATATCGCCAAAGAAAAATGAGGAGGCAAAACGATGGCGAAATACGAATGCACTATTTGCGGTTATATTTATGACCCGGCGCTCGGTGACCCCGATAGTAAAATAGCGCCAGGGACGCCTTTCGAGAAATTGCCGGACGACTGGGTATGCCCGATGTGCGGGGCTGGTAAAAGCGATTTTAAAAAAGTGGAGTAAAACCAATGGATAAGAAGAAAATCATCGAGTTATTAAACCTCGACCTGCAGGATGAGCACGGCGCCATCATCCAATACTTATCTCACGCCTATGCCATCGGCGAGGGTGAAATGGCTTGCGAAATCGAAGCTATCGCCCGGGATGAGATGCGGCACCTGGACTGGCTGGCAGAGACCATCGTGGAGCTGGGAGGGCAGCCCAGTCTGAAAAGAGGTAAGCAGAACATGGCCGGCAAGACCGTGCCGGACTGGATGGGTAATGACGTGGGACTAGAAGAAGGCGCCATCGTAAGCTACCAGAAGCATATCAAGGCAATTGACGACCCCACAATTAAGCGCCTGTTGAAGCGTATCCTCTCCGACGAGCAGCCGCACCGCGGCAAATTCCAGCACTTCATCGCCAAAGCTAAAAAGGAAGGCATGAGGGACCTACGTGGCAAACGTAATGACGGCGTTGCCAAGACACTAGACTGGGGCATCGGGCATGAGTATACGGTCGTCCTGCAGTACCTCTTCCACTCCTATATGACAAAGAATAAAGAAGCCAAAAAACAGCTGGAAGACCAGGCGATTAACGAAATGCAGCATCTCGGGTGGCTATCGGAAGAGATGGTCAGCGGCGGCGGCAGCCCCACCATCGAGCATGCCGAGACTGATAAATCTACTAAAACAGGGGATATGCTCAAGGTGGACATCAAGATTGAGAAAGAAACGGTAAAAAATTACGATGAAGCTGCTAAGGCAACCGATGACGCCGGACTGAAAGAGTTGCTCTTACGCATCAGAGACCACGAGAAGTATCATATCGACGTTTTCAATGACCTGCTGAAAGAAGAAAAACATAAGTAAGCAGGCTTCAGGTTACTTTACCTTGTTTGATAAAAGCCAAGACTTTTTTTCTCCTGACCAGCCACCAACAAAGAACAAGTAATATCACCAATCCTATTATTTCCGAAACGTAAACTTTCGGGTCAGATAATAATGCATTCCAGATATCAGCAGCCCAGTTTTCCAGATCTTCCACGGGGAAGCTAAAACCCAGCAGCGGCCAGAAAAGCGTAACCGGCACCTGCCACATTTCATCGAGGATGAGGTGCGCGAAAGTGCCGGCAGCCAGCGCCAGCATCCAGGATTGACGATGCCTTTTCAAGAGATAGAAGCCGATGGCCGAGATGATGATTAAAAAAAGCAGCGTGTGGGCGAAAATCCGCCCGTTATTAAAAGTTCCCCGGAAGATGAACTCCCCTATCGGTTTATCAATTATATCCGGTAGCAGCGAGCCTACCAGCAGCCAGCGGATATCCATATAGCGTGAAAGCGCTGCGAACCACGACGGTTTCCGATTCACCGCATCGGCTACAATGGTCGCCGCGCCTAAAGTTATACCGGGATGAGCTAATAAAAGCATGGTATTAAGTCAAAGCTCAAAACCATAGCTTAAAAACTAAAACCAGTTTTGAGCTTTTTTGATACCTTCTTTCTACCAAATATAATATAATAACTATATTGCTTTTTAAAGTTATAAGGTTGATGTAAGGTGAAAATCATTGGTCTAGCAGGCGGTATAGGCAGCGGCAAGAGCACCGCCGCGCGGTTACTGGCGGAGCTGGGAGCGGTAGTTATCGACCTGGATAAAACGGGAAATGAGGCTCTTAAGAAGGGGGGCGGGGCTTACCAAAATGCGGTGCGGGAGTTCGGGGAAGGGATAGTTGGCGAAAATGGCGAAATCAACCGCGCAAAATTGAGTGAGATAGTTTTTAACGACCGCGAGGCTCTAAAGCGATTGAATAAAATTATGCATCCGGAAATCGATAAAACCGTAGACAAGAAAATCCGGGAATACCGCCGACAGGGCGTCAAGGTGCTGGTTTTAGAGGCAGCGGTGATGCTCGAAGCAGCGAGAGCCTGGCAGGCGGACGAGATATGGGTGACAGTAGCTAATGAAAAGACCGTGCTGGAGCGACTTAAGGCACGCTCCGGTTATAGCGAGGAGGATGTGAAAGCCAGAATCCGCTCACAGATTACTAATGAACAACGCATCAAGCAAGCCGATGTCGTCATCAATAACGATGGCACGCTGGATGAGCTCAAGGCAAAGGTCAAGGCAGAGTGGGAAAGGCTGCTAAAAAGGCTATAATGCCTCGTGAATAACACAATAAAGTAAAACCCCGTGTTTGACTCCTAGCTACGAATCTGGTAGAATATAAACTTTGGGAGGCAGAAAATTTACGCGTTAATTGAAACAGGCGGCAAACAATATAAAGTAATCGAGGGCCAGACGCTGGAAATCGACCGGCTGGCAGCGGAAGAAGGCAGCCGGGTAAAACTGGATAAAGTGCTGCTTTTAACTGACGGCGATAAGATAACGGTCGGTAAGCCTTACATCGACGGCGCCAGAGTCATGGCTACGATAAAGAAAAACGGCAAAGGCGATAAAATCATCGTTTTCAAGTATAAAGCCAAGGTACGCTATCGCCGGAAGAACGGCCACCGCCAGCTTTTCACCAGCCTTAATATTGATAAAATCCTCCCGCCTGGAGTCGAGGATATAACGCCGGTGAAAAAAGCTGCACCCAAGAAGTCAGTAGTGGCGACAAAGCCAGTCGAGAAAGCTCCGCCCAAGAAGGAAGTAGCAGCAACGGTAACACCAGTAGCAAAAACTCCACCCAAGAAGACAGCCGTTGAAAAACCGGCAGCCAAAGCCCTACCCAAGAAGTCAGTAGTGACGGAAAAACCAGTAGCTAAAGCTCCGGTCAAAAAACCAACAGCAGAAGTAACCCCCGTAAAAAAAGCTACGACTAGAAAAACCTCGGCGGCAGCAAAACCGCCGGTGAAAAGAACACCGCGTAAGAAGACAGAGGAGTAAGCAGATGGCGCATAAAAAAGGAGCCGCGCAAAGTCGTAACGGCCGGGACAGTCAATCCCAGCGACTCGGCGTAAAAATATTCGCTGGCCAGACGGTTAACGCCGGCACGATACTGGTTCGCCAGCACGGCACACATATTCATGCTGGACTCAACGTGGGAGTAGGCAAAGACTATACCCTTTACGCCCTTATCGACGGGGTTGTGCAATACGAACCAATCAGCAATGACAGGAGAAAGGTCAGCGTTTATAATAGCTGAACGATATGAAAGAGAAAATACATCCCAAATTTTATAACGATGCTGTAGTGATATGTTCCTGCGGCAATAAATTCACCACCGGTTCCACCAAAAAAGAGCTCAAGGTTGAAGTATGCAGCAACTGCCATCCCTTCTTCACCGGCGAGCGCCGTATGATGGACACTGCCGGACGGGTTGAGCGATTCAAGAAGCGTTATAATATTAAAGGTTAAGTATAAGCCACGTATATTATTAAGGAAGGAGCGGTGTATTTATCCCGCTCCTTTTTATTTGAACGACAATAAAATCCTCCTTCGTCCTCCTTTAAAAAGGGGGACGAAATGTTGGACTAAAAATAAGTGTGGAATATATAATAATATCATCGTCTCCCTTTGGTAAAGGGATTCATCCTGAAGGATTCTTCCTGAAGGAGAATGAGAAGGATTTTAATCTGGAATGCCAGAGCAAAAAAAGTATAACTACGGCGGCCAGGCTGTTATCGAAGGCGTGATGATACGCGGTCGCACGGCGAGAGTAACCGCCGTGCGCCGTCCCAATGGTGAAATCGCCACTGATGTCAAGCCCCTGCCTTCCTCAACTACGAGCTGGGCGCGACGCACACCACTGATACGCGGCGTGGTCGTTCTTATCGAGGCGATGGTGCTGGGCATTCAGAGCCTATTTTATTCCGCCAATGTTGCCATGGAAGAAGAGGATGAGCAAATCTCCTCCAAAGCTCTCTGGGGCATGATGGCGGTGTCGGTGATATTGGTAGTTCTGCTGTTCTTTGTCGCGCCGCTATTCCTGACCAAGCTAGTAAATACCTATCTACCGAACTCACTGGTTTTCAATATCGTCGAAGGGTTGATACGTGGAGTAATATTTCTGGGTTATTTAAAACTTATATCATACATGCCGGATATCAAACGTGTTTTCACCTACCACGGAGCCGAGCATAAAGCGGTTAACGCTTACGAAGCCGGTGTGCCGATGGAGGTTAATGCCATAAAATCTTACAGTCGGGCGCACGTGCGCTGCGGCACCAGCTTTCTGTTCCTAGTATTGATTATCGCCATCATCGTTTTTAGTCTCGTAGGAGTATGGGACCTGTGGCTGATGGTGCTATCGCGGATAGTGCTGATACCGGTGATTATGGGACTGGGATATGAAGTAATCTACTTCGGTGCCAAACACGCTAAAAACCGGCTGATGAAAATCGCGCTGGCGCCGGGTCTATGGCTGCAGTCCTTGACCACTGGCGAGCCGGACGATAAACAGCTGGAAGTAGCGATAGCCGCCATGAACAAGACAGTAGAAGTAGACCTTGCGGAGGAAGCGGCCAAAGCCGCAAGTACCTAGTTGCAAAAAGTGACACTATTAATAATCTCCTCTCCCCAGCGTGGGAGAGGATTAAGATGAGGGGGGCTTTAACTCCTGCTTACATTTCACCCTCACCTAACCTCTCCCATCGAGGGAGAGGTATCTTAACGTTGACTTGTGTAAGTAAGGACTAGTTAAAGGTCATCCTCGGTCAACCCTCGATAGAAACAGGTCTTATTGCCGGTGTGACAAACCGGCCCCGTAGGATTAGCGGATACCAGCAACGAATTATTCTCGCAGTTATATTTGATACTCTTTACTTTAATGATATTGCCGGAGGTATCGCCTTTGTGCCATATCTCCTGCCGGCTGCGACTCCAAAACGTAACCTCCCCGCTTTTCATCGTGCGGCGTAGGGATTCTTCATTCATAAAGCCCAGCATCAACACCTCGCCGGTAGTGGCATCCTGAATAACGGCGGGGATTAGCCCTTTTTCATCAAACTTAATGTTTTTTATCATCTACATCCTCCTAATCCCCTAGCTAAGAGCGTTAAGCGCCTCTTTTAAGTCAATATCGCCGGTATAAAGCGCTTTGCCGATGATAGCGCCTTCGGCGCCGAGCTTTTGCAGCACTTTTAGATGGTTGAGCGAAGATATACCACCGGCGGCGATAACGGGGAGTCCAAGCTCATCAATAAATGCGGATATCGCCGCGAAATTCGGTTCCGTTAGCGTGCCGTCCCGCTCGATATCGGTATAGATAAAGCGACGGACGCCCTTTTTCGCCATGGATTCTGCCAACTCCAAGGCTGTCAATCCGGTTTCTTTTATCCAGCCACGTGTCGCAATCAAGCCCCGTCGGGCATCAATGCCGACGATGATAGATTCCTGGTAGCGGCGGCAAGCCTCGGTAACGAGCTGCGGGTCTTCTACCGCCGCCGTGCCGAGGATAACGCGGTCGATGCCAGTTTTCAGCAGCGCCTCGATGGTCTCCATCCGGCGGATGCCCCCGCCCAGTTGGACCGGTATAAGCATCGCCTCGGCAATATTCCTGATTATTGTCATGTTGCCGATTTCTCCCGTAGCCGCACCATCGAGGTCAACGATATGGAGGCGTGGCGCGCCCAGCGACTGCCATTTTAAAGCTACGTCCAGCGGTTCGTCAGAGAAGACCGTTTCCCGCTGATAGTCTCCCTGAAAAAGTCGTACACACCGGCCCCCACGTAAATCTATCGAAGGTATAATATCGATTTTTCACCTCTTTTAATCCCGAAATATGCTGAAATTATAGCACCTGTGACTATGTTTAAGCCACTCTGTGAAGACATTTGTAAGCTGATTACGTTGACAAACGGTATATAGCATGCTAAAATACATGTGACCATCGACCGTAAAGGCGGTGAGTCAAGAGCTGATACCTTAACAATTGTAGCGAGTCGCTTGGATCGGAAACGACCGAGACGGCAAAATCATGTAAAAACATTGATGCCCTCTCGATTACTTTCGAGAGGGTTTTTTGTTGAGGGTAGTAGAATGCTCAAAGTAGGTTTCATCGGGGCTGGAAAAGTCGGCACCGCCCTAGCGGTTCTCCTCAACCGCAAGGGGTATACTGTGGCGGGCGTTTACGACATCAGCCGGGCGTTCACGGAAAGACTCGCTATGTTAATCGTTAACTGCCATGTGATGTCTAACAGCCAGGAGGTAGCCGATGCCGCTGACCTCTCTTTTATCACCCCGCCCGATGACGCTATCGAAAAAGCAGCTTCCCAGATAAAATGGACTCAAGGTAAAAGCGTCGTGCACTGCAGCGGCGCCAACTCTACCGATATCCTGGAGAGCGCCAGAAAATCCGGCGCTAATGTTGGTTGTTTCCATCCCCTGCAGACCTTTGCCAGCGTGCAGCAGGCTATCGAGAATATGCCCGGCTCGTCATTCGCCATCGAAGCCGAGGAGCCGCTGCTGGCTAATCTCCAGAAGATGGCCGTGACGCTGGATGGAAGCTGGATAAAGCTAAAAGCCAGTGATAAAGCAGCTTACCATGCCGCCGCCGTTTTCGCCAGCAACTACCTCGTTACCTTGGTTAAGATGGCAACCGACCTCTGGCAGACTTTTTCCATTCCCTCCAACGAAGCTATTAAAGCCCTTCTCCCACTGATGCGCGGCACCCTGCATAATATCGAGACTATTGGCTTGCCGCAGTGCCTTACCGGCCCTATCGCCAGGGGTGATACCGGCACCATCCGTAAAAATCTCGAGGACATCCGTAAGAAAACCCCGGAACTACTTTTCCCTTATAAAGAGCTGGGATTACAGACGATTCCTATCGCTCAGGCTATGGGAAAACTTAATAAAAAGCAGGTCAGAGAGCTGGAAATACTATTTAGAAACTAGAAAGATATTATTTTAAAAGGGGAAGACAATGAGAATGATGCTAAAAAGCAAGATCCACCGGGCTACCGTGACGGACGCCAACATCAACTACGAAGGCAGCATTACCATTGACAGCAAGCTGATGAAAGCCGCCGATATCCTCCCTTATGAGCAGGTGCACGTTCTTAATGTGAACAACGGCGCCCGCTTTACCACCTACGCCATCGAGGGGAGAGAAGGCAGCGGAGATATTTGCCTGAATGGCGCCGCCGCCCGACTGGGCGTTAAAGGTGACCTCGTAATCATTTTAACGTATACTGATGTCCCCGAGGAGCAGCTAAAGGACTATAAGCCCAGGATTGTCCATGTTAACGAAAAGAATGAAATAATTACCACGCTGGATGAAAAAATTTTCGCTTAGAGGAATAAGATGCGGGTAACGATTAGCCGGATAAAAGAGATGAAGCAAAAGGGTGAGAAGATAGCTATGCTCACCGCTTACGATTACGTTACAGCTAAGATTGTCGACGAAGCTGGCGTGCCATTGATTCTAGTCGGAGACAGCCTTGGTATGGTAGTGCTAGGCTATGATTCGACGATTCCAGTAACGTTAGAAGTAATGTTGCATCATACCAAGGCGGTAGTTAGGGGCACCAAAAATGCGCTTGTTGTAGGCGATATGCCCTTTATGTCCTATCAAATCAGCATTGAGGAAGCTATCCGCAACGCTGGTCGTTTCCTTCAGGAAACCGGCTGCCAGGCAGTCAAACTGGAAGGCGGAGTAACCATGGCAGATAAAGTTAAGAAAATCGTGGACTGCGGTATTCCGGTAATGGGACATATTGGACTAACACCACAATCCATCAACCAGCTTGGCGGCCACAAGATACAAGGAAAAACCCCGGAAACTGCCAGCCGTCTTTTAGAAGACGCTATTGCGCTGGATAAAGCCGGAGCTTTTGCCGTGGTATTAGAAACCGTGCCGGCGGCTCTGGCAACCCTAATTTCCCAAAAAATAAGCATTCCGACTATCGGCATCGGCGCGGGCGCTGGCTGCGACGGTCAGGTGCAGGTTATCAATGATATACTCGGTTCATATACCGACTTCGTCCCCAAGCACGCCAAACAATACGCTAAAATCGCCGGTATCATGGCAGACGCTATTTCACAATATCATAATGAGGTAAAGAGCGGTAAATTCCCCACCGAAGCCCAGAGTTTCGCGATGGATGAAAGCATACTTAAGAATCTAGGCAAATAAGTGCAAGTCATTAACACCATCGCCGGGATGCGACAGGCCAGGAAAGGGATGGGAGGGGCGGTGGGCTTTGTACCAACCATGGGCTATCTCCACGAGGGTCACCTCTCACTGGTCAGGCGTGCCAAAGACGAAAACCAGGTGGCGGTAGTTAGTGTCTACGTCAATCCCATGCAGTTCGGCCCTAAAGAAGATTTCAAGAGCTATCCGCGCGATCTCAACCGCGACCTTGCCATGCTTGAATCTTTCGCTGATATTGTCTTCGTTCCTTCCGATGAAGAGATGTACCCGGATGGCTACGCTACCTATGTATTGGTCCAGGGTATTACAGAGGTTTTGGAAGGAGCGGTGCGACCTGGGCATTTCAACGGAGTCAGCACCGTAGTAAATAAGCTATTCAATATCGTCGAGCCGACGCGGGCTTACTTCGGGCAGAAGGACGCCCAGCAGGTTGCCGTTATTCAGAAAATGGTCAAAGACCTGAATATGAATGTTGAAGTGGTGGCATATCCTACAGTGCGGGAGGCGGACGGACTGGCGATGAGCAGTCGGAATACCTATCTTACGCCGGAGCAGCGGCGGGCGGCACCAGTGCTTTACCATGCCTTGCTACTGGCTAAAGAGCTAGCGATAAAAGGCGAATGGGATGCCGGTGTCTTACGGCGTGAGATGGAAGAGCTCATTAAAAAAGAACCGTTGGCGAATATCGACTATATCAGCGTGGCCGATAACGAAACTTTAAAAGAGATACACCGATTAAAGTATCCTGCACTGGTATCGATGGCGGTAAAATTCGGCAAGACGCGCCTGATTGATAATATCGTTCTGGAATAGTATTAAGTAGAACCCCACCCCTTTATCCCGCTAAATACTTCTGCCAACAGACTTAGCGATAACACGTAGCTCTGCCATAAGTCGCGTGAAATCCGAGGTAGATAGCGATTGCAGTCCATCCACCAATGCCTCTTTAGGATTGGGGTGCACCTCGATGAGAAGTCCGTCCGCGCCTGCCGCCACCGCTGCTTTAGCGATAGCCGGTACTAATGTATAATGACCGGCAGCATGGGATGGGTCCACGATAACCGGTAGATGACTGCTTTTCTTAAGAACCGGAATGGCGGAAATATCCAAAGAAAAGCGTACACTATCCTCGAATGTCCTGATGCCGCGCTCGCAGAGAATAACCTGCTGATTCCCCTCCGCCAGTAGATAATCGGCGGCGGTCAGCCACTCCGTAATCGTGCAGGAAAAGCCGCGTTTCAACACTACCGGCCGACCGCTTTTTCCGGACTCGGTCAGCAGCGAGAAGTTCTGCATATTGCGCGAGCCGATTTGCAGTATATCCACGTAGGAAGCTACCATCTCGACGTCTTGAGGATTAACTACCTCGGTGACTACCGGCATACCGAACTTTTTTTTGGCTTTGGCCAATAACTCAAGTCCTTTTTTTTGTAGTCCCTGGAAACTGAACGGAGAAGTGCGCGGCTTGAAAGCCCCGCCGCGCAGGACACTGGCGCCAGCTTTTTTTACTGCGCCGGCGGCCTCCATGAGCTGCGCCTCGCTCTCGACAGCGCAAGGTCCTGCCATAACAACGATACGCTCACCACCAATTTCCACGCCATCGCATTCGACCTTCGTATCTTTAGGGCGGAAAGCACGGGAGGCGAGTTTATAGGGCTTCATGATACGGGTGACACTCTCGACGCCGGGGAGGACGGCAAAAATATCCGTGGGTATCTGGCCGGTATTGCTGCCGAGGATAGCGACCACGGTTTTATCCGTGCCGATATTCAGCTGTACGCCGAGTTCCAGCGATTTTGCTTTCTGCACTACAGCATCGACCTCTTTTTTGGTGGCGCCGGTGCGCATTTCAACAATCATTGTTCTTGACTCTCGACTTTTGCCTTGCGTTTAAGAGACAGAATAAACATATTCACGGCAGCTACTTCGATCCAGATAATCATGTTAGCTACCAGGAGCCGCTCAATCAAGCCGAAAAACATGTTAGTATCAGGCAGGAGTTTTACCGCGACAATCAGGACCACTGCCAGAATGAAAGCCACCAAGGTATAGGGATAAAGATACTTCCAGTTGGGGTCCTTTTTAATACTGGGAATGAGCGCCAGGATGGCGATGGGGAAGAGCAGGAAAGCCGTGCTGGCCACAAAGCCGTGTATTCTTCCATCGAAAGTGCGCGCAGCATCGGCGGTGCCGGTAGCGTCAGTGTGGAAGGCGCCGATGAGAAGCATCGCAAAGCCGAAGAAAACAAAAATGGCGATACCCAGATAGAATCCCCTGGCGCCCCTTTTAATATTGAAAAGGAGGCCAGCCGTGAATATCTCCACCAATAAGCCAAGCGCTAGAAAACCGATGGTCTGCACCCAGCCGATACTCGTCAATGCCAGACTGCTGATGGAGTTTTGGATAATACTATAACCCGGACTGGCCAAACCTGCCGAAAGGTCGCCGACGGTTAATGTTATCGGGCCAAGGATACCGGCGACCGCTAGGGCGGTATGCACGTTACAAAGCTTAAGAAACGGCACCACTTTTGACATTACCAACCAGGTAACTGAAATTTTAATACCAAGATAAAACGGGTGCCATACTCTGTAAATGCGGGTAATCATCGTTGAAAAAACCTTAGACACAGCTATTTTGTTCCGAACGGCACCAGCACTTCGCCGTTTACAGGATATAGTATTTCCAGAAAAATAGTAGCTTCGGCATTATCGCTGCCAGTGGTAGTAAACTTTAGCTTATAGTCAATGCCCTGCACCTGACTGGCCGTAAAGGAGAATCTATCCGAGATCGCGTCTTTCGGGGATGTATATATTTGCGAAATACCGGAGATGTTAAAACTAATGCCGTCGCCGCTAAGGATATAGTAATACCCGTCCACTTTATCGCCCGCGGCCAGTTCAACGGTAACGAATGTATCTGTTTTGAAGCTTATTTCTACCTGTTTGACCTGCCATTGCGTGCCGATTTTAGCATCCCGAATGGATTTAACGCTAGCGGGCGCCTCGGCACCGGATGTACAGCCGATGATACCAACCAGGGATAATAACAATACCGCAATAATTAAGACCTTCTTGAACATCTCTCGTTTAACCTCACAAAAACTCTCTCTATATAATATCGTATAACTAGTTGAATAGTTAGTCAATGGGAGGGAGAGTTAGTAGTTTACAGTTTACAGTTAACAGTACGGGGGTAAAGGGGAGAGAACTTTAAATCCTAAGCTCTAAATTCTAAATGGAGAGAAAGGAAGGACACATTTATAATAAAGCGGGAGCTTCACGCCGTAACCTCGACGATAGCTTCTTCAACCGAATCTTCCGAGGGAATAGGTTCGCCGTCATCTGTGAGGCTTTCAATGTAAAGTTCAATAGCTTCTTTGATATTAGCCAAGGCTTCTTTTCTAGTGTCTCCTTCGCTAATGCACCCGGGTAATAAAGGAACGTAGACAGTATATCCTCCCAATTCATTGGGTTCAAGGACTACTTTAAAACTCCTAGTCATATCCGCACCTCTCTGTTAAGTACATTATAGCATAGGGATGAATGGAGAAACTCTAAATACTAAGCTCTAAATTCTGATGGCCAGATGGGATTTTAGGTTATTTTTTAAATCCTAGTGCTATTAGGAACTCACTCTCTTCTATCTCGAGCTGTTTCAGGATATCCGAGAGGAAATAAGGACTAATTTCTTGAGTGGGATGGATAGGCACTGGCGCCCGCCGGCAGTCTTGATGATGGAATATGGCGTGAGAACCCTTTTGCCTGACTTTTTCGAATCCTAACGCCTTTAGCCCCTTTACCACCTCCCTTGATTTAAGAGGAGGCAGTTTGGTCATAGAGCTACTTTAACCTTTTCCATTTGAGTTTCTTGTGGGATTTCCTCGCCGTGTTCTTTACGGTATTCGAGGCAGAGCTCGATGACTTCTTTAATATTAGCCAGACACTCATCGTACGCCTTCCCCTGTGCTCTGGCTTCTGGAATCATTGGGCAGCTGGCGATAAAATATCCATCCGGGGCTTTCCTAACGATAACCGTATATTCCATTTGTTTCTCCTGTTAAGTACATTATAGCACAGGGGGAGAAGGGGAAAGGGGTTGACATTCCCCTTAATTAATCTTTATCCCAATTAGGATATAGATCCCAGAACGTCTTTTCAATTCTTTGGCGTCTGACAAAACGCCCTTTCTTACCACGTTTAATATTGAGCATTGATAGCTGTTTATTTACCTGTTCCATAGAAACAGGAGATTGTGGCTCAATAGTACATGCCATATGTGTTCTTTTTATGGAAGTCTTGAATTCAGGTTTACTTCCATCAATATTCTGACCAAAGAGCCTGTCGTTTAAGCCAACACCTGTGTTTTCATAAACAATTTGAAGCGGTTCGGAATCAAATAAAAATTCCTCTTCATCCATATTATTTATTAGATTTGAACATTCAGCTAACTGAGTCTTTATCCAATTTATACGTGGACTTGCATTTGGGGCAGATGGTTCAACCAGCAATATCAGAAGTGGCTGTTCGATATTGTTAAGAATGAATTTAATATTTTTCCATACCATTTTACTGTGTTTCGTCAGGATTTCATTCATAACATTATAAATCAAGAGAATGTCACTTTTTGCGATTGTATCATAATGATTCGAAAATATTGGAATACATTCTTTAGTCAAATCTGCAGTTATATCATGCGGAATTACCTCAAGTTTAGGAAAGGTGCCTTTTAATAACTTGTCATACACTGTATGTCGGTTTGGTATCCAATTATCAATTTTTTCTATGAGATTAAGCCGAAGCTTACGTAGCCTATGTGCTTCTTCATTATAAAAGAAGCATATTCCGTAGGCTTCAATAGCTGCTCCCGCTCCAATAGTAGTGACTACAAGTTCACCTTTTTTTCTTTCTGGATGTGGGATTACTTTTGGATTTATGCCTTCAATCCTTTTCAAATGGAAATATGGCAGATAGGCATGGCGTTGACCAAATGCAGCCAGGTAACCAGCACGATTTTTCGGGTATTGATAGTTAATAGAAGACGGATACTTATTTTTATATTCACCTTTGAATCTATATATAGCTCTGATTTCTACTAAAGCATCACGCGTTTTCCGGATTTGTGAGTCATCGAGGTTTGATTTAGTACCACCCCATATACTCACTAAGATACTCTCAAGTGCATCAGTAAATTGTATTTTCTTGGGTCTTACCATCGAAATTATTATACCATCTTATGTCAAATCAGTCCCCTTATAACCCCCTCCAGCGTGTTCTGCCACCCCTTGCCCAGCTTCTTATAATCAATCCTTATCTGCGTACGTCCAACCGTTACGCCATCGGTGAGGGACTGCACAAACCTCTGTGCGTTAAAAGGCGCACCCTGGAAGCGCCTTAAGATAATGTAGCCTTCCTCGGTGGTGATGGACTCGATATGCGCTTTGGCGGCGAGCGCTTTAATCCTCACCGCGTAGAGCAGGTTGTGCACCTCCAACGGCGGTTTGCCGAAGCGGTCGGTGTACTCCTTTAAGATATCGTCCAACTTTTCCACGGAATCTATATCACCTAACGCGCGGTAAAGGTCTAAACGGGTATCGACGTCAGAAACATAGCTTTCTGGTATAAAGGCGTCGAGGGGCAAATCGGTAACGGGCGGAGGTAAACGGGGCGGCGGTTTTTCTTTGCCCGCCATAACAGCCTTCTGCTCTTCAACAGCCTCGGCGAGGAGGCGCGTATAAAGACTAAAGCCGACGGCGGTGATATGCCCGCTCTGGCGGTGTCCCAATAATGTGCCCGCGCCACGAATTTCCAAATCTTTCATGGCGATGCCGAACCCGGCGCCGAGCTCCGTAGCTTCGTAGATCGTACGCAAACGCTTATGGGCAATGTCGGTGAGGCGCTTGCCGTCGTAAAGAAAATAGGCGTAAGCGAGGTTGGTGCCCCGCCCTACCCTGCCCCGCAGCTGGTAAAGCTGCGTTAAGCCGAACTTATCCGCCTTGTTAATAATGATTGTGTTGGCATTGGGCATGTCCAGGCCGGACTCGATAATCGTGGTGCAGACAAGGATATCCACCTTACCCTGCGCGAAAGCGACCATCACTTTTTCCAGCTCGTCCTCCGGCATCTGCCCGTGACCGATAGCGACCTCCGCCTCCGGCACCAGCTCCCGCAGATTTTCCGCTACCATGGCGATGCTCTGCACGCGGTTATGCACGAAGAATACCTGACCGTTGCGTTCCAGCTCTCTTAAGATAGTCTCTCTTACGAGGTGGTCGTTATATTCGGCGACATAGGTCTTGATAGGGAGTCGGGCTTCCGGCGGAGTTTCCATGGTGCTCATGTCCCGCACGCCCACCAGCGACATGTGGAGGGTACGGGGAATAGGGGTGGCGCTCAAGGTTAGCACATCCACCTCGCGGCGCATCTTCTTTAAATACTCCTTATGATTGACGCCGAAGCGCTGCTCCTCATCGATTATCAAAAGCCCCAGATTCTTAAAGACAACGTCTTTCTGAATCAGACGGTGTGTGCCGATACAGATATCCACCGTGCCGTCGGCTAGGCCAACGATAACATTACGCTGCTCTCGGTCGGAGCGGAAACGACTCAACACCTCGACTTTTACCGGGAAAGCCTCCAGTCTCTCGAAGAAGGTGGCATAATGTTGCTGGGCTAAAACCGTGGTGGGCACGAGCACCGCCACCTGTTTGCTATCCATCGCCGCCTTGAAAGCAGCGCGGATAGCCACCTCCGTCTTGCCGTAGCCCACGTCCCCGCAGACCAGACGGTCCATCGGCTTGGGTTTTTCCATGTCCTCCTTAACGTCCTGCTCCGCCTCCAACTGGTCGGGCGTCTCAACGTAAGGAAAAGCGGCTTCCAGCTCCTGCTGCCAGACCGTATCGCGGGAAAAGGCATAACCCGGCACAACTTCGCGGGCGGCGTAAAGCAGCAAAAGGTCGCGGGCTAAAAGCTCGGCCGCCGCTTTGGCTTTCTGTCGCGTCCTGACCCATACCTGCGTGCCGAGTCTACTTAATACGGGCGTCCTGTCGCCGGCGCCGACATACCGACTTACCCTATCTATCTGGTCGGTAGGAACATAGAGCGTATCGTTACCGGCATATTGCAGTTCCAGGTATTCTTTATCACTGCCCGCAGTGTTCAATATGATAACGCCGATAAACTTGCCGATGCCGTGCTCCACATGGACGACGTAGTCATCCGCGGCAAAGTCCATGGTAAGCTTGTGGCGCGCCGACGGCTGCTTTTTTACTAGCCGGCGTTGTTTGACGAAGCCAAAAATCTCGGCATCCGTAAAGAGATAAATATCGCCGCCCATCACCCAGCCTTCCGGCAGCGAACCCTGCACCAGCACCATCGTGCCTGGCTCGGGCACTTGTGTTGCCTTTTCAACCGGGGCGACGACGATATCCTCCTCGTCGAAAAGCTCGGAGAGTCGATTAGCCTGATGGCTGATGATGATAATACGTTTCTGCTGGCTTAAAAGCTCAATAGTTTTTTTAATAAACACAGGCAGTTTGCCCATGTAGTTGGGGGCGGACATGAAGTCGAATTCCTCCTCAACCCCCCAGGCTTCCAGACTCAAGTTTTGCCGATTTTTAATCTCCGGTTCCAGCACATCCCAGGTGAAATAAGGGGCGGGGAAGTTACGGGGCAGCTCGCCGCGCTCTAGCTTCTCCGAGCGTATTTGTTTAGCCTCGGCATCCAGAGCGGCGGTACCCTGGAGTATAGAAGCTGGCTCATCAATCACAATTAAAGAATCGGATGGTAAATAATCGAGAATCTTGCCGAAATTAAAGAGCGACGCGTAAAACTGCGCCTCCCGCAGTTGCTGACGGTCAAGGAGCATCTCTTTATCGCGCTGGAACTGCTGTTTGACCTCGCTGGTGCAGCCTGCCAGGTCGATTCCTTGTAAAATGTCCTCCAGCGATTGCCTATTCATACGCCGGGGCGAAAGCAACTCTGTAGCCGGCTCAATCTTGACCGCGGGGACTTTATCTATCGAGCGCTGGGTTGCGGGGTCGAAGGTGCGGATACTCTCGATAGAGTCGCCGAAAAACTCCAGACGAACAGGACTTTCAGCGGTAGGCGGGTAGATATCAATAATACCGCCGCGGTGGCTCATCGTGCCGGGGACTTCCACGATATTCTCCAGTCGGTAGCCCACAGCTTCGCAATCCGCCAGCAGACGGAAAGGCTCAATAGTATCCCCGAGCCTGATAGTACGATTGGAAGCGACAAAATCACTTTGTTCTGTGGTGCGGGATATTATTGCCGCCGCTGAAGCCACCACCAGCGGCGCACTGGTATTATCATCTCCCTGGCTATATCTTACCAGCGCTGATAATACTCGGATTCTTTCTATCTCCGTAGCGGTATCAGGTGTCAGACGCTCGTAAGGCAGGACATCCGGCTCCGGAAAGAGATATATCTCGCGACCGCTACACCAGCTCGAGAGCTGTTCTTGGAGTTTCTTGGCGTTCTCCGGCTGGGCGGTGACTAAAAGCATGGGTACCTGTAAGTTCTCATATAAAGATGCTATCAAATAAGGTCGGGCGGCATTGAGCAGCACCAGCGTGTTGCTGTTCTTTTGCTTCAATTCGTCCAGTATCCTGTGGTAGGCAGGCATTGGTTCGATTAAATTAATTAATTTGTTTAGTCCTGGCATATTTTTTCCCAAACACCTATAGGGCTCGTCCATAAAAATGGGCCAGCCCTTCTATAAAAATTTTATCACAGAATATATCGTAATTAGAAGAAACCCAGATACCAGCGGAGAATTTCCGGGGCGAATATCAAGGCCATTATCGGACCAATGGCGAGAAAAGTACCGTAGGGAATAACGTCCTTGCGTCCCTTCATCTTAGTCGCTAGCAAAATAATGGCAACAATACCGCCGAGCACCACCCCGATAAGCATGGAAAAAACCACCAGCGGAAAACCGCTCACTAATCCGATAAGCGCCACCAGCTTAGCATCTCCCATGCCCATTGCGCCAGGTCGGATAAGGACAAACAGCAGGAAAAATACGAAAAGCGCCGCGCCACTTATCACACCATTTAGCAGGGTCGATTGCAACGGCAGCAAATTTGTGCCAGGCACATAGGTATGAATCGCCAAAATAATCAGGGCGATTACCACCGCCGGATAGGTAATTTTATTTAATATTAGCTGGTTTTCCCAGTCGATAAAAATTATTACCAGGAAAATACAGCACCAGAAAGCGGTGACGCCGAATTGAGCCGTCAAGCCATAACGCCAGAATGCCAGGAAGAAGAGAATGCCACAAGCTAACTCTACGATAAAGACTCTCACAGGAATACGAGCGCCGCAGTACCGGCAGCGGCCACGCAATACTAGATAGCTAAAAACAGGAATCATATCCAGTATTCCGAGTCGACGCTGGCAGGCATCGCAGTGCGATGGTGGAGAAATCAGTGACTTATCGGAAGGCAAACGGTCGATGCAGACATTCAGGAAACTACCGATAGCGAATCCTACAATAGTGAAATAGATGGCTAATTGGATACTCATAAAGCTAATACCACATTTTGACGGGTTTTTTCTGCGGAGTCAACAGGACACCCCTATGATAATAATACAGGTAACTACCCAAATTAACTAGATTTGGTACTTTTTTAAATTATGATATTATGTTAAAATGATTGGTTAGAGTCTAAAAGGCAATGCCGGCTAAAGCTCCGGCCACGAGGAGACAATATGAAACAGTCAGTTGATAATTTCCTGCATTATCTGGCAGTTGAAAAGGGATACTCTGAAAATACTATCTCCGCCTACCATAACGACCTTATGGCGCTGGCTGAATTCGCCAATCAACAGGCGGTAACTTCCTGGACGGACTTTAATAGGCAGAATATGCTTAGTTATATGCTCCATCTTAAGGAACGTGGTTATGTCGCGACGACCATCGCGCGGAAGGTAGCGGCAGCCAGGTCTTTCTTTGGTTTCATGGTAGCCGAAGGACACATAAAAACCGACCCCACGGAAAATATGAGCTCACCCAGCGTCGGTAAGGCTTTACCTAAGCCGATACCGCTAAACCAGGTGCGCCTGCTGCTGGAACAACCGGCTAAACTATCTACTGCGGAAGCTAAACGCGACCAGGCGATGTTGGAGTTGCTATATGCCAGCGGCATGAGAGTCAGCGAACTGGTGGCATTGAACCTAGGCGACGTTAATACCGAAGGCAATTACTTCGTACGCTGTTTCGGCAAAGGTAGGAAAGAGCGTATCATCCCCCTCTACGAAAAAATCGCCACCGCCGTAAAAAAATATGTTGAAGAAGACCGCCCCAAGCTGGCTCACGGCAAACAAGAGACGGCTTTATTCCTCAATGCCCGCGGCGATAGGCTGACCAGGCAGGGATTCTGGCAAAAGCTAAAGGAATACGCCAAGTCGGCCGGGCTAAGCCCCCAGATAAGCCCTCATACGCTGCGACATAGCTTCGCCACACATATGTTAAGTGGCGGCGCCGATTTAAGGTCGGTACAGGAACTGCTGGGGCACGCCAATATATCGACTACCCAGGTTTATACCCGTCTCACTACCGACCAGGTCCGCCAATCTTACGATAAATCTCATCCCAGAGCTAAATAGCAAATACACCAGGAGGAAAGCGGATGTCCAAACACTCAAAACACGGTCGAGGGAAGCACTTTAGAAAAATGCAAAAAATGCGCCAAATGCAGCAAGGTGCAAACGTAATGCAGTCAAGCGCAGGTGTAGCGCCGCCGGTCGCTGGCAATATACCAAGCGCGCCCGCACGCGCACCAGCCGCCGTTGCTCCCGCACCACAAGCACCGATGCAGAAAAAACCAGTGTCTTCGGCAGCGTTACCCCTCCACTACGAATTTATTGGCAGTGATCTTAGAAGAATCGGTATTTTAACGGTCATCATCGTGGCTATCCTTATCGTGTTATACCTGTTTTTAAAATAGCTCTTTTCGCGGTAGCTATGAAGGATTTTAACGCAGCTCGAGCCGAATTAATCAAGCAACTCGAGGCAGAGATTCGAGATAAACGGGTCTTAGCTACTATGTCGCGTATACCGCGTGAACAGTTCGTGCCTCTGGAAAGCCGTCACCTGGCTTACGAGGACGGCCCGCTGCCTATCGGCTGGGAACAGACCATCTCCCAGCCTTTTATTATCGCTCTCATGACGGAGGCGCTGGAGCTTAAGGGAAACGAAAAAGTGCTGGAAGTAGGCACGGGCAGCGGTTATCAGACCGCTATCCTCGCCGATTTAGCCGATAGAGTGATTTCCGTAGAGCGCGTGCCCGCCCTGGCAGAGTCTGCCCGTAAAACCCTGGATAGTCTGGGCTATAAAAACATCGAGATACATATCGCCGAGGAGACCCTCGGCTGGCAAAAAGAAGCCCCTTACAACGCCATCATGGTCACCGCTGCCGCACCTGATATACCGGCTGACCTGGTCTCCCAGTTGGCTATCGGTGGAAAAATGGTGATTCCAGCGGGTTCGCGCTACGCCCAGGAGCTTTATAAGATTACCAGACAAAAAAATAAGAATAAGGTTCAAAAACTCGGCGGCTGCCGCTTCGTCGCCCTCATCGGCAAAGGAGCCTGGGAAAATTAACCGGATAATTAAAATGGAGGATGAATATGGACGTCTTTGAAGCTATTAAAAACAGAAGAAGCATCCGACAGTATAAACCTGACCCCGTAGACGATGCAACCGTGAAGAAAGTCCTTGAAGCCGCACACTGGGCTCCCTCGTGGGGCAACCAGCAATGCTGGCGTTTTGTGGTGATACGTGACCCCAAAACCAAGTCCCAGATTGCCGATACACTTAATAAAGTAATAATAGACAATGAGCCGGTCGAAAATGCCGCCGCCAGTTCCATCCGGCATGCGCCGGTGCTAATTGTTTTCTGCGCCGAAAAAAGCCAAGCAGGGTATAGTGCTGATGGAACTCCCCTGAACGACAAGGGAGAATACTGGTATATGTTCGATATCGCCCTGGCAGTCCAGAATCTTACGCTAGCCGCTCACGCCCTTGGACTGGGCACGGTAATCGTCGGCGGTTTCGACATCGCTAAAGTCGAAAAAATCCTGGCTGTGCCTGGCGGCTGTACTGCAGTAACCATGACACCGCTTGGCGTCCCTGGCCAGAAGGGGCAGGTTTCTCCGCGCAAACAGCTATCTGAAGTACTGATTACAGAAAAATTTTAGCTATTTTTTAAGGAGTATTTAATGGAGCTATTCGAAGCGATTAAGAACCGCAGGAGCATCCGGCGCTACAAGACCGACCCCGTGGACGATACCCAGATAGAGGCGATACTCGAAGCCGGTCGCTGGGCACCTTCCTGGGCGAATACGCAGTGCTGGCGTTTCGTCGTCATACGCGATACAAATATCAAAACACAGTTGGCTGCTACGCTGATGAAGGTTAAGCTGCCGGATAGAGAGATACCTAATCCCGCCCTTAACGCGATGGGTATAGCTCCCGTTGTTATCGCGGTCTGTGCACAGATTGGTATAGCAGGAGTCAAGCACGACACGATTGGCGAAAATATTGAATATGCCACCGATAAAGGCGACTGGTTCATGTTCGATGTTGCCCTGGCGATAGAGAATATGGTGCTGGCGGCACATGGACTTGGACTGGGAACGGTCATTATCGGGGCTTTTGATGCCGCGCAGGCGGAAAAAATCCTCAACGTACCTAAGGATTACCGCGTCGTCGCTCTTTTCCCTATCGGCGTTCCCGAGCAGCCGGGTAAAGCCCCGCCCCGCAAAGAGCTCTCCGAGATTGCTATCAAGGATAAATTCAGCAAATAGCTGTAACTCTTCTCGTTAAGATACAATACCAACCGCTCGCACGCTTGCCGTATTCGGTCGTCTGCGGGTATAATGCTAGGTGAAGAACATAGAGAGAAGGTATTTTCATGCCTAAATACGGACTGGAGAATATACACAATGTTGTATTATTATCCCACGGCGGTGCCGGTAAAACATCGCTTTCCGAGGCGATGCTGTTTAACGCCAAGGCTATCAACCGCCTGGGTAGAGTTGATGACGGGTCTTCGACATCGGACTACGACCCTGATGAAGCCAAACGCCGTATCAGTATTAATCTATCGCTGTTGCCCCTGACCTGGCGGGAGAATAAGCTTAATATCCTCGATGCCCCCGGCTATGCCGACTTCGTAGGCGAGGTTAAAGCCGGCATGCGCGTTAGCGAGGGAGCCATAGTTGTTGTTTGCGCCGCCTCCGGCGTGGAAGTGGGCACGGAAATGGTCTGGAGCTACTGCGAGGAAGCTAAATTGCCCCGCCTCGTTTATGTTAACAAGATGGATAGAGAGAACGCCGACTTTTTTAAGGTCGTTGAAGAGATAAAATCCAAGCTCGGCGCCAGGTGTCATCCCCTGCAAATAGCTATTGGCGCACATACCAGTTTTCAGGGGGTGGTCGACCTGTTGACAATGAAAGCCTATACCGGCTCACCTACTAAAGAAGCTGAAGTGCCCGCCGCGATAAAAGCCCAGGTGGATAAATACCATGAGAAATTAGTCGAAGCTATCGCCGAGGTTGACGACAAACTAATAGAGAAATATCTTGGCGGCGAGCAGATTTCCCTCGAAGAGCTTACCAAAGCGTTAAGACAGGGCGTTATCAGCGGCAAAATCGTGCCTATATTAGCCGGCTCGGCGCTACAAAATATCGCCGTTAACCGGGTGCTGGACGCTATTTATGACTATCTACCGCTCCCCAAGGAGCAAAAAGTAGCTACCGTTAGCGGAGCTATCGATCCATCGGAAAGCGCGCCGCTCGCGGCGTTGGTTTTTAAAACAACCGCCGACCCATACGTCGGCAAGCTTACCTATTTTCGCGTCTATAACGGAGTTATCACCAGCAACTCCCAGGTTTATAACGCTAACCAGAGCGCCAACGAGCGCATCGGCCAGCTATATTTTATGCGCGGTAAAACCCAGGAGCCGGCAGCAGAAATCAGAGCCGGGGATATCGGGGCGGTGGCGAAACTGAACGTAACCGCCACCGGAGATACCCTCTGCGCCCAAGATAAACAGGTAAAACTCACGCCCACCGTCTTCCCCACTCCTATTTTCCGTGAAGCCGTATATCCTAAAACCAAAACCGATATTGATAAAATGGGTTCAGCTTTATCCCGCCTGACGGAAGAAGACCCCACACTTAAGGTGCACCGCGAGATGGGCACTGGCGAGACTATTCTCTCTGGCATGGGCGATACCCACCTCTCCGTAGCCGCGGAAAAAATGCAGCGCAAATTCGGAGTCAACGTAGAGCTATCCATACCCAAGGTGCCATATCGCGAGACGATTACGACGTCTTCTAAAGCCGAATACAAACATAAGAAGCAGTCCGGAGGTCACGGTCAATACGGTCATGTACTGCTGGAACTGGAACCCAAACCCGACCGCGGCCCCTGCGAGTTCGATGAAAGGGTCGTGGGAGGCTCCGTGCCCAGGAACTACATCCCTGCTGTGGAAAAGGGCGTCGTTGAAGCCTATAACGAAGGCTGCTTATGCGGCTATCCGGTCATCGGCGTCAAGGCAACCCTTTACGATGGCAGCTTCCATCCGGTCGATTCCTCGGAAATTTGTTTTAAAATCGCCGGCGCCGGCGCATTTAAGAAAGGACTGGCGGATGGACGGCCTATCCTGCTGGAGCCGATTATGAACCTCAAGGTAACCGTACCCAACGACCTCACCGGCGATATCATCGGCGACCTTAATACAAAGCGCGCCCGCGTGATGGGGATGAACCCGGAGGGTGATACCAACGTTATCGAGGCGCAGGTGCCGCTGGCGGAAATCCAGCGCTATAGCATCGACCTTAAATCAATGACCCAGGGAAGGGCGACTTATACCATGGAATTCGACCATTATGAAGAGGTTCCCGCTAATATCACGCAAAAGCTGGTCGCCCAGAAACAGGCAGAAAAAGCCGAAAAAGCTTAAACTGGGCTAATCTGAAAATAACGTAAGTAATTACGTCATTCCCGACCTGATCGGGAATCCAGTTAGCTGATATTCGATAGAAATAGGATTCCCGCTTTCGCGGGAATGACGTTTTTAAGTGTTTCTTTTTGTTAAGACGCCAGCAGTTCCTTCACCTTCTGGGTGAACGCCGGCAAGACCTTTTTCCAGTCCCCCACCACGCCGAAGCGCGCGTGACGGAAGATATTGGCTTCTTTGTCTTTATTGATAGCGATAATCGTTTTGGCCCCGGAGCAGCCGCTCATGTGCTGGCTGGAGCCAGAGATGGCTATGGCAATATAGACTTCCGGGGCGATAATCTTACCGGTTAGCCCCACCTGCGCGGTATCAGGTATCCAGTTGTTATCGCACGGAGGTCGGCTGGCGCCCACCGCGCCCTTTAAGAGCTTGGCCAGCTCATCCAACTGCTTGAATCCGTCCACGCTGCCGATGCCCCTCCCGCCAGCGACCACCACCGTAGCATCCTCTATTTTTATGCCGGCAATCTCGGCAATTACTCTATTCAAAATCTTCACTTTAATGACCGAGGCATCCAGTCCCGCCGGAATATTCACGATTTCCCCCTTGCGAGAAGCATCCGGCTCCAATGCTGTAAAGGCTTTGGTGCGTATCGTTACAATTTGGGGGTCGGTTTCGGTGACGATTATCGCCTGGGCATTGCCTCCATAAACCGGCTTGGTTTGGAGCAGTCGTTTGGTTGCCGGGTCGATAGCCAGGTCGACACAGTCCAGCGTTGCCGCCGTTCCCAAACGATAAGCCAGCCGCGGCGCCAGCTCACGTCCGCTATCATTTTGTCCCATGATAACTATCTGGGGCCTTACCTGTTTGATTACTTTTTGCAGCACGCTGATATAGGCATCCGGCTGATAGTCTTTTAGCTGGGCGTCGTCAACGACATAGACTTTATCCGCCCCGGCCGCAATAGCCTGCGGCGCCAGAGCACTAATACCACTGCCAAGTATAATAACGGAGAGTTCTTGTCCAAGATTATCCGCCAGCTTTCTCCCAATGCTTAACCCCTCCGCAGATATGGGCAGTATTTTGTCACCCTTTATTTCACAGTAAACTGCTACACCTTTATTATCAGACATGGTTGGTTACCTCAATTATCTATAGTACCTTGGCTTCTCTAAGCTTAGCTGCCAGGTTAACCGCCATCTCCTCCGGTGTCTCTCCGGTGGCGAACTCACATTTGGCTTCGTGCACCGGCTGGAAGAGCTTTACAAGCTTAGTTCGCTGATTGGCGGCGGTTGCATCAAGACCGATATCAGCGGGTTTCCACATAATCGGCTCGATTTTTTTCGCCGCCATAATCCCTTTAATGGTGGGATAGCGCGGCTGTCCGATTTCATTGCTCACAGTTACCACAGCCGGAAGCGGTGACTCGATAACGTCGTAGCCGGAGGAGCTAACTCTTTCGACTTTGATTTTGTTATCGCCTGCCTCTATTTTACGCGCCAGGGTGATACAGGGCAGACTCAATATCTCGGCGATGGCGGGACCAGTCTGACCGGCATTGGTATCCGATGCCTCTCTGCCGCATAAAATCAGGTCGAACTCGCCTTTTTTCTTGATAGTCGTCGCCAGGGCATAAGCCGTGGACCAGCTATCACCTTTGGAAAAGGACTCGTCTTCCAGCAGGATAAGCTCATCAGCGCCCATCGCTAAAGGCTTCTTGACCACCTCGCGCAGCAGGTTTACGCCGAGACTTATCACCGTTATCCTGCCGCCCACGTTTTCTTTAAGTCTCAAAGCCGCTTCTACAGCGTATTCTCCATAAGGGTCGATGACCGGCGGCGCGCCTTTCATCTCCGCCCTATTATTAGCGGCGTCTATTTTAAAGCTAGCTGGCGGCGCCTCGGGGTCGATAACCTGCTTCACACAAACGATGATATTCATAAGTAATCCTTAATAAAAACTCCTGGGAATTCAGCAATATTTTATCTTTGTCTTCAATGCTATGTCAAACGTAGACTTACCACGCGTTCTATCCCGGCCAGGTCTTTTTGAACCTCAATTAAGCCTGAAGGAAAATATTTATGTAAAATAGTTTTAACGTCCTCCGCCTGTCCCTGCCCTATTTCTATCAATAAACTCCCCTGGCTATTCAGTTTTGCATCCTCTTGACGGCATAATCGTTCTATTTTATCGAGTCCCCTCTCCCCCCCGTTCAATGCCAGTTGTGGCTCAAAGCTTAATGGTCCTTTGGCAGGAATAGCCGCCTCTTTCACGTATGGCAGATTGGCGATGATTAGGTCGATGGACTCCGGCAGAGGTTCTAATAAGTCCCCACGCAAAAAAGAAATCCTATCCGTGACGCCGTGTTTTGTGCAGTTTTGCGCAGCTACCTCTAGCGCCTTGATTGAGACATCCGTAGCATAAATCTTAACCGAAGGTAAGTTAACTGCCAGGCTGATGGCGATAGCCCCGCAGCCCGTACCGATGTCTGCAATTAAAAAATAACGATTATTACGACAGATATCGATGGCTTTTTCTACCAGCAGTTCGGTTTCAGGACGGGGGATTAAAACGTGCCGGTTAACGATAAAATTTAGTCCGTAAAACTCTTTGTTGCCAATGATATAAGCGGACGGCTCGCCCTTGACGCGCCGTTTTACGAGCTTCTTCAAAAGCTTATAGTCATCAGGGCTGACATCACTATCGAGGTCGGCATAAAGCCGGGCACGGCTTTTCCCCAGCATGTGTCTTAAGAGAATTTCGCCTTCTAGCGTAGCGTCATCGATATGACTATCGGTAAGGATTTCCCGTGCTCTCGCCAGCGCCTCTTTGCGGTTCACAACTGCTGTTCCTCAAGCTGTCTGGCATGTTCCGCCGTCGCCAGGGCGTCGATAAGCCCGCCCATATCGCCATCCATAAAACGCGGCAGATTATGTTGGGAGAGATTGATGCGATGGTCGGAAATACGGTCCTGCGGATAGTTATAGGTGCGTATTTTTTCGGCGCGTTCACCGGTGCCGACCTGCGAGCGCCGCTGTGAGGTTATCGCTTCTTCCTGCTTGCATCGTTCCATATCCAGTAGTCGAGTACGTAAAACCGATAGTGCTTTAATTTTATTCTGTAGCTGTGAGCGCTCGTCCTGACAAACGACGACCATCCCCGTGGGCAAATACGTAATACGTACGGCGGAAGCCACCTTGTTCACGTTCTGGCCGCCGGCGCCGCCGCTATGAAAAATATCTATCCTTAAATCATCGGTGTTGATTTGAATATCCACCTCTTCGGCTTTGGGCAAGACCGCCACGGTAGCCGTCGAGGTGTGAATCCTGCCGGAGGCTTCCGTAACCGGCACGCGCTGGACACGATGTACGCCGCTTTCGTATTTCAGTCTGCTGTAGGCGTTTTTACCTCTAACCTCAAAGATAATTTCCTTAAAGCCCCCGATGCCGCTTTCACTGGTGCTGATGATGTCGGTCTTCCAGCCCTGACTCTGCGCATAGCGACTATACATGCGGTAAAGGTCGGCGGCGAAGAGTGCCGCCTCATTACCCCCGGTCCCCGCCCTGATTTCTACGATGATATCCTTTTCATCATTCGGGTCTTTAGGCAGCAACGACAGCCGCAGTTCCTCGGTCAGCTCATCCAGTTTGGATTGCAGCGAGACGCTTTCCTGCTTGATAAGAACCGCCATTTCTTCGTCGCCACCGGTAGCGTGCATTGTTTTAACGTCTTTTAGCTCTTTAACAGTCTTTTTATATTTGCGGTATTTTAAGACGATATCCTCAAGCTTGGCTCTCTCTTGAGAAAGCGCTTGCACCTGGCTGATATCGGTCGCTATTTCCGGCCGCGCCAGCTTTTCATCTATCTCCAGGTAACGCTTTTCAATTTTCTCCAGTTGCTCAAACATTTGGCGTATTTTCCTCACCAAAATTATAGCATAGCATTAGCTGCCTCTTAAAGCTGACCAAATTGACATATCAAATGTATATAGACTATAATCAATCATGTTTATTATGTCTTCCGTTTGCAGTTGGATAAACTCTTGTTACCCTCTTTTCCTATTACTAACCTGCTATCAATAGTTAAAAGGAGAGTAATATGGATTTCAAAGATTGCATCAAATTTGCCAATGGAAACAATACGTGCTACCTTGCCACGGTAGAAGGCGACCAGCCCAGAGTAAGGTGCATGGGCATGTGGTACGCCGATGAAACCGGCTTCTATTTCCAGGCGCAAACCGTCAAAGCCCTCTACAAACAAATTGAGAAGAACCCCAAAGTTGAAATTTATTTTCAGGCCAAAGACTTAAGCAAGATAATGCGTGTCTCCGGCAAAGTAAAAATAATAACCGACAATAAAATCAGGGCACGATGCATCGAGGAAAGACCGTTCTTGAAAAACATGGGCATTACCACGCCGGATAATCCGCTGCTGGCCGTCTTCCAGGTTTATACCGGCGAGGCTTATTTCTGGACGGGGGCGGACACCATGAAGGAAGCCAGCCTGCCCAGGATTAAATTCGGGAAATAACATTGCTATCTCTTAAAAATGCATAGAGTTGTTGTAGAATAGAGAGGTATATATGTCACTTCCTAATATTTTTTGGATTGTACCCATCGCCTGTGTAATTACCATCATCTTCGCCATTTTCCTTATACGCAACATTATGCAACGCCCCACCGGCACCCCGAAAATGAAAGAAATCGGGGATATTATCTTTAAGGGAGCCTGGGCGTTTCTCAAGCGCCAGTACAGCACCATCGCCATGTTTTCGGTGGCCATTGCCGTTATCATCGGCGTACTGGTGGGCGTTCTTGGGCATACAGGCTTAGAAAAAGACGGCTACAGCGCACTGGATGTCGGCTGGCGCACGTCCGTTGCCTTCCTGGTCGGCGCCTTCTGTTCCGGTCTGGCCGGTTTCATCGGCATGTACATTGCCGTGAAATCTAACGTCCGCTGCGCCGCCGCTGCCCAGAAAAGCCTTAAAGAAGCCGTCACCGTCGCTATCCGGGGCGGGGCAGTATCCGGCTTCCTTATCACCGCTTTAAGCCTTATCGGCGTGACAGCTATCTTTTTCGCCTACGGAGGTAATAATAATCCACAAATTGCACCGCACCTTATCGTTGGATTCGGTTTCGGCGCCAGCTTCGTCGCCCTGTTCGCTCAGCTTGGCGGCGGCATCTATACTAAAGCGGCTGATGTCGGCGCCGACCTCGTCGGCAAGGTAGAATCCGGTATTCCGGAAGACGACCCGCGCAATCCCGCCGTCATCGCCGACCTCGTCGGTGATAATGTGGGCGACTGCGCCGGCCGCGGCGCTGACCTTTTTGAATCTACTGCCGCGGAAAACATCGGCGCGATGATTCTCGGAGTCTTCGCCTACATGGCTACGAATAATATCGCCTGGATACTCTTCCCTCTCTGCGTGCGCGGCTTCGGCATGATAGCCAGCATGATAGGGCTACTCTGCGTAAGAGCCAAAGAGAACGAAAACGCCATGAATTCGCTCAACCGCGGCTACTATATCGCCATCGCGCTATCGATTGTCGGACTGGCGATTACCGTTCACTTCATGCTGGATAACTGGTGGCTTTTCGGTGCCGGCATGGTCGGCATCATCGCCAGTATCGTTATAATTTTCGTTACACAGTACTATACCGAGTGGCGCTTCCGGCCGGTTCGTGATATCGCCGAAGCATCTAAAACAGGACCGGCTACCAACATTATCATGGGCATGTCGGTAGGCTTTTCTACGACTTTCGCCACCGCCCTCATCATCGGCATATCGCTATTACTTGCCTACTGGATGGGCACCCAGAGCGGGGTCCAGGGCGCTGGCGCTTTCGGCACCGCCGTCGCTACGATGGGTATGCTGATGACCTGCCCTTATGTTCTATCCATGGACACGTTCGGGCCGATTACCGATAATGCCAACGGCATCAATGAGATGGCAGGCGCCGGCGAGAACGTGCGTAAAATCACCGACCGTCTGGATGCCGTGGGAAATACTACCAAAGCCCTGACCAAGGGCTACGCCATGGTCTCCGCCGGTTTGGCAGCTTTCCTGCTCTTCCAAGCTTACCTGGATAGAGTCTCTCTTATCAAATTCGGCGTAGAAGGCCAGTATAATATCGTCAATATCGCTCGTATCGAGGTTTTCGTTGGCGCTTTGCTCGCAGCAATGATTGTCTACCTCTTCAGCGCCTGGGCTATCAAGGCGGTCGGCAAGACTGCCTCCAAAATCATCGAGGAAGTCCGCCGCCAGTTCCGCGCCGACCCCGAGATACTTAATCCCAAAGACCCTGCCCACCCCCACGTGCCGGACTACGCCAAGGCCGTGGACATCACCACCCGCGCTGGACTGCGCGAAATGATAGCTCCCGGACTGCTGGTTATTCTGGCGCCAATCGTTATCGGGGTGGTTTTTAAATATCTGCCGCTAGGTTATGACGCCGCGATGGTCGTCGCCGCCGTGTTGATGGTTGGCACTATCTGTGGCATTATGATGGCGTCATTCATGAATAATGGCGGCGGTGCCTGGGATAACGCTAAAAAGATGATTGAGGATGGCCAGCTTAAAGATGAGAATGGCAACGTCCTGGGCAAGAAATCATTTGCTCATCAGGCTGCCGTCGTCGGCGATACCCTGGGCGACCCGCTGAAAGATACTGCGGGACCTTCTTTACACGTGCTGGTCAAGCTCCTGGCGACCATCACGCTGGTGATGTGCCCGCTGTTTATCTAAAAAATACGAAATTTAAATAAGAAGGGGCATGATTCTCAAGGTCGTGCCCCTTTTTGTTTTATATCGTCATTGCGAGGAGCGTAAGCGACGTGGCAATCTCCATGACTAGTCTAATTAAAAATAGGGATTGCCACGCTATCGCTCGCAATGACAGACAATACATTACCTTAAAAACGTATTCGCCCTTATCTCCGTGGCTATAGTTGAATCCGGTCCATGACCCGGGTGGACTATAGTTTCGGGAGGCAGGGTCAGCAGTTTAGTCTTTATCCCTTTAATCAGCGCGTTATAGTCGCCGTCAATCAGGTCGTACCGGCCGATGCCGTAGTTGAAAAGCGTATCCCCGGTAAAAACATGCCCCTCCCCCGCGAGGCTGATGCCGCAAGGCGTGTGCCCCGGCGTATGCAGCACCTTAAAATGCAGACTGCCGACATCTATACCGTCGCCGTCGTTAAGAATACGCGTCGGCTTTGGGGCGCCCTCGAAAGGAGATTCATAGAGATAGCTCGGCGACTGCGGCAGGTATCTGGCGCACTCCGCGTGGGCGGCTAACTCGGCTTTAGTCGCCTTCAACACCTGTGCCGCCGCACCTACATGGTCGGGGTGGCGATGGGTCAGGACTATCAGCTTTATTTTCAATCCCAGCTTTTCAACTGTTCTTAAGATTTCCGGGGCGTTGGCGCCGGGGTCGATAATCATCCCCTCTTTGCTGGCTTCATCGCCGACGACATAGCAATTGCTGGCATAAGGGCCGACGGTCAATTTTCTTAGTATCATATTGGGTTTCCTTAGATATTAGTATAGCTGAAAACAGTGTATTTTGCATTTGTGTTAAGTAACAAATAACAACTGCCAAGTATCAAGAAAGTATTAAATGATAAGTATCAAACCCCTCCCCGAGATCCTTCCCCTTCGCTTCGCTCGAGGGTCAGGATGACAACAAGAGAAAGGAGGCGTTTATCACTTTGTATTTTCCACTTCCTTGTTACTTGTGACTTGTCAGTTGATACTTCTCCAACTACTTGCTTCATTTCTAGGCTATACGTTAAACTTGATTAAACAACACATATTATAAGGAGTTACTCTTGGCGGAGATCCGTCCTTTTCCAGGCGTACACTACAATCCTGCGCTGGTGAAAGACCTGTCGAAGGTCATTTGTCCCCCTTACGATATTATTACTCCCCAGCTGCAGCAGGAGCTTTACCAGCGCAGTGACTATAACTTCGTCCGCATCGAATGGGGACGCGAACAGCCGCAGGATAAAGACACCTTCAATAAATACACCCGCGCCGCAACCACCTTTAAAAGCTGGCTGGAACAGCGCGTCCTCTTGGTAGATGAAAAACCCTCGCTTTATATCGACGAGCATTCTTTCACGTATCAAGGCAAGACCGTGCATCGTCGGAATCTATATTGTCTGGTAAAACTGGAGGACTGGAGCAAGATGATTATCCGCCCCCACGAGGGAACGCTCGCCCGCGCTAAAAGCGACCGCTTAAGCATGCTCTGGACGCTCCAGGTTAATACCAGCCCTATCATGGCGCTTTATGAGGACAAAGATAAAGCCATCACTGCGTTACTGAAGACGCCAACCCGTCATAAGCCAGCTTTCAGCGCTTCCAGCTTCAACGGCGAAAGCCACCGCATATGGACGGTGACCGATGACGTTATTATCAGCCATATAAGAGATTGTCTTGCCGACCAGCCCCTCTATATCGCCGACGGACACCATCGGTACGAAAGCGCCCTGGCTTATCAGCGGGAGAGACACAGCACCTCTCCGCAGGACGCTAAAGAAGCACCGTATGACTTTGTGATGATGACACTGGTAGATATCGCCGACCCCGGGCTGGTCATCCTGCCGGCGCATCGTCTCGTTCGCGGCATGGCGCCATCGGCGTTAGACGGCTTGCTAGCCAGACTCGATACTTTCTTCAATGTGACGGAACATCCCCTCAATAAAAAGGATATCGGGTCGCAGATAAATAGCCTGCTTGCCGGATATAAAACAAAGATTATCCTGTGTGGACTTAAGCCGAATAAATTGCTGGTGCTTTCTGTACGTGATGCGAATGCTATCCTTCCTATGTTCCCGGCTTTTCACTCGGAAATTTACCAGAAACTCGATGTTAGCATCGTCGACCACGTTATTCTTGAAGAGCTCCTTGGCCTTACCCATGAAAAAGCAGGTGCCCTTCTAGACTATAACAACGATGTCGTAGAATCGGTAAAAAAGGTACTGGATGGCGAATATCAGCTAGGCATCATCGTTAATCCGGTGAAGCCCAGTTCGATAAAAGCAATCGCTGATAGCGGCGACCGTATGCCGCATAAATCAACCTACTTCTATCCCAAAGCGCCAGCCGGCCTGGTCTCTTACCGCTTCGCCTGAAAATTTATTAATTTTTACCTATTATCTTCATTTACCCTGGTGAAATTTGCCATATTTTTCCTATGCTTTTACGTTTGACGCCTATCTGGGCATATGATAACATTGAAGTAATTGGCTAGTGTATTTTCTCCTTGGGAAATAATGCCAGCTAAAGGAGTTGTTGGCGTGCTGGTTGAGGAAGAGTTAGCCAGATTTTCATCCGCTAAAGAGTCCGTACTGTCCATCGGCGTTTTTGATGGAGTTCATCTCGGTCATCAGCGTTTGCTTGCCGAGCTGTTAAATCAGGCGGATAAACGGAAGATTCTTTCCGGCGTGGTCACTTTCCGGCACAATCCGGAAAAGCTGCTTTCACACCGGAGCAAGCTCCCTTTTTTAACGGACATCGATGAAAGACTCGACCTGCTCAAGCAGGAGGGAGTGGCTATGGTCGTTCCGTTATCGTTTACTCCGGAGCTAGCGCAACTCTCTGCCCGAGATTTCATTGCCCTCCTCCAAAAGTACCTCAAGATGCGCGGATTGGTCATCGGAGAGGATTTTGCGCTCGGCAAAGGTCGTGAAGGGAATACGGAAAATCTTAAAAAGCTAGGGCAAAGTATGGATTTTAGTGTTACCATCGTGCCCCCGCTGGTGGTAAACGGTGAGGTCGTGAGCAGCACGACTATTAGAAAAGCGTTAGCTGCTGCCGATATGTCTAAAGTCCGCCAGCTTACCGGCCGTCCCTTCCAACTCACGGGTAAAGTAGTATCGGGCTACGGGCGCGGCACAGGCATGGGACTCCCTACCGCTAACCTGGAGATTAGCTCGGACCACGCTTTGCCGCCGGATGGCGTTTATACCGGTTGGGCGCATATTAACGGCAATACCTATCAGATGATGACCAATATCGGTAAAAACCCCACTTTTGGCATCAATAAACGTACGGTAGAGGCTTACCTTATCGATTATCACGGCGATTTATACGGCACCGACCTGCAACTGGATATCGTCGCCCGCCTCCGCGATGAAAAGAAGTTCGCCAGCTCCGAAGCGCTTAAAAAGCAGGTCGCCGAGGATATCCGCAAGGGCAAAAAAATCCTCGACGCTAATGGCGCGAAATAATTAGGAGAGTTTTTGTTGGACACTATTGATAAACAGGTCGCCACTTACATGCACGGCTCGGATTTCGGCGACCCGCAAATTAAAGAACAAATGACCAAGGAGCTGCGGCAAAGACTGCTTGATGCTAAAGCCGAAGGACGTCCGCTCCGCGTCTATTGCGGCTATGATGTTACTGCTCCGGACCTGCATCTCGGGCACACTATAACTATGCGTAAGTTACGCCAGTTCCAAGACAATGGGCATGATGTAACCTTCGTCATCGGAACTTTTACCACGCTCATCGGCGACCCCAGCGACCGTGATGAAGCACGGGTTATGGCTTTGGAAGAAAGAGTTAAGCAGAACGCTAAATCCTATGCCGAGCAGGCATTTAAAATCCTCGATAAGAAAAAGACCTCCGTGCGCTACAACTACGATTGGCTAAGCAAGCTGACCTTTACCGATGTCATCAGCATGGCTTCCTGTTTTACCGTGCAGCAGTTCCTGGCGCGCGATAGAATTCAAAAACGTCTGGAAAAGAACGACCCCATCTGGCTGCGCGAGTTCCTTTATCCGCTTGCTCAAGGTTATGACGCTGTTCATTTGGAGGCAGACGTCCAGCTTGGAGCCACCGAGCAGCTTTTCAACCTCATGGCTTGCCGTCGTCTCCAGGAAGCCTTCGGGCAGAAGCCCCAGGTATGCCTCACCTTCCCGGTTTTGGTGGGGACGGACGGCGTTGACCGCATGAGCAAGAGCCGTGGTAACTATATCGGTATTGCCGAGCCGCCGGAGAATATCTACGGCAAGACGATGTCCATCCCGGATAATATTCTCCTCCATTATTTTGAGTTGCTGACGGATGTCTCTGACGCCGAACTGGCTGACTTTAAAAAACAGATCGAGAGCGGTGCCAATCCCATGTCCTTGAAAAAGCGCCTGGCGCGAGAGTTGGTTACGCAATTCTATAGTGCTAAAGATGCTCAAGCGGCTGAAACGCACTTTGAAAAGACCGTCCAGAAAAAAGAGCTGCCGGATAAAATACCGGAATATCGTTTGTCTTTAAGAAGTGCTCCCGATCTGCAAGATATACTAATTAAAACAAACCTTGTAAAGAGTCGTAGTGAAGCCAGTAGATTAATTAGCCAAGGGGCCGTTACTGTTAATGGGAAAAAGCCTATGATACCTATTACTGAAGTCAAAGGTGAATTTATTATTAAAGTTGGAAAACGCCGTTTTGTTAAAATAATCAATACCGATAAATAAATAGTCTCAAGGAGAAAAACCATGACACAGCTACGCGTTCCCGGCCCAACCCCCTGCCCGCCCGAGGTCTTAAAAGCCATGGCCTGGCAAATGGTCAACCACCGCGGTCCGGAATTTCACGAGATGATTACGGAGGTGACCGAGAACCTGAAAAAAGTCTTTCAGACCAAGAACGACGTTTTGCTTTTAACAGGCTCCGGCACCGGCGGACTGGAGGCGGCGGTGATCAATACCCTTTCCCCCGGCGATAAAGTGCTATCGGTGAGCATTGGCGTCTTCGGCGACCGCTTTGCCAGCATCGCCAAGACCTTCGGCGCCGATGTTGTTTCTCTCAAGGTGGAATGGGGTAAAGCCGCCGACGCGGACGCTATCAAGAAAGCGCTTAGAGATAATCCCGGCATCAAAGCGGTTCTCGTTACCCATAACGAGACATCCACCGGCGTTACCAACGACATAAAAGCTATCGCTAAGGTTGTCAAGGACGCTGGCAAACTATTAATAGTGGATGCTATATCCAGTCTAGGCTCTATCAACCTGCCCGTCGATGCCTTAGGGTGCGATGTCGTAATCACCGCCTCACAAAAGGGCTGGATGGTCCCGCCTGGCATGGCGATGGTCAGTGTCAGTCCGGAAGCCTGGAAAGCCCGCGAGTCCGCTAAAATGCCCAATTTTTACTGGGACTTTGTCCGCGCTAAGAAAATTTATGACGAAAAGAAGGAAAACCCCTGGACGCCGGCGATATCAATCGTTTATGCTTTTAAAGTCGCCCTCCCGATGATGCTGAAAGAGGGTATCGAAAATATCTTCGCGAGGCACGAACGCATCGGCCAGATGACCCGCGACGGCATTAAAAAGCTTGGTCTGCCCCTCTTCGCCGACCCCGCCCATGCTTCGAATACCGTCACCGCCGTGAGCATCCCGGAGGGGCTCGACGGTAAGAAACTGCGCCAGGTCCTGCGGGAAAAGTACTATGTAGTGCTGGCTGGCGGTCAGCAAACTCTCGATGGTAAAATATTCCGTATCGGCCATCTCGGTTTGGTAAATGAAAAAGACGTTAAAGAAATCCTGACGACAATCGAAAAAGTATTACCGATAGCCGGCTTTAAAAAATAAATAATAAGGATAACCTTATGGCGGAAAAACGTAAAAAGGTATTGATAACCGACTCTATTTCCGAGGAAGGCATTGAAGTCCTGCGTAAAGAAGCGCAGGTTGATATCAAAACCGACCTCAAGCCGGAGCAAATCATCGCTATCATCGGTGATTATGACGCCCTGATAGTACGCAGTCAAACTAAAGTAACGGCGGCTATCATCGAGGCAGGCAAAAAACTCCAGGTTATTGCCCGCGCCGGCGTCGGCATCGATAACGTGGATGTCGAAACCGCCACCCGCTGCGGCGTCGTGGTCGTCAACGCGCCCACCGGCAATACCGTCTCCGCCGCCGAGCATGCCATCGCGCTAATGCTCGCCCTGGCACGCAATATCCCCCAGGCTAATGCCTCGCTTAAGAGCTGCGAATGGAAACGCAATGAGTTCATGGGCACCGAACTAAGAGGCAAGACCCTGGGTATTATCGGCCTAGGCAACGTGGGGTCGGAGGTAGCTAAACGCGCGCAGGCTTTTGAAATGAAGCTCATCGGCATCGACCCTCTGGTATCCGTGGAATACGCTAAGAAAATTAACGTAGAGCTAGTTAACATTAGGCAGCTGATGAAAGAATCGGATTTTATAACTCTCCATGTCCCCTTAACCCAACAGACAAAGGGAATTATCGGGGTAAAAGAAATAGCGTTAGCTAAGCCCAACCTGCGTATTATTAACTGCGCCCGCGGTGGCCTTATAGACGAAAAAGAGCTGGTCAAAGCGCTTCATGAAAAAAGGATTGCCGGTGCAGCGATAGACGTTTTCGAGAAAGAGCCCTGCACACAGAGCATACTCTTTGGGGAGGACAAAATCATCGTTACCCCGCACCTAGGCGCTTCTACAGAAGAGGCACAGGTATTAGCCGCGCGCGATGTTTCCGAACAGATAGCTGATATCTTTAAAGGCCTGCCAGCCCGTGCGGCGATTAACATGCCTTATATTCCAACCGAAACGATGATGGCATTGAAGCCTTACCTTAAATTGACTGAAACTTTATGTAAATTAGTCTACGCGCTAGCCGAAGGACAGTCCAAAGCTATCCGCATTAAGTACAACGGCGATATCGCCAGCTACGATACCAATATTATCAAAGCGACGGTAATCAGCGGCTTGCTTTATGGCGCCAGTGATGAAAGAGTCAATATAGTCAACTGCGGAGTGCTAGCCGCCAAACGTGGTTTAGCCGTAATCGAGGAAAAAGAGGCTACATGCGCTAACTACGCCAGCTTGCTTACCGTAGAAATAACTACCACCACCGGAGTATGGACCGTAGCCGGAACCATTATGAACAGTGAGTCGCATGTCGTGCGTATCAACGATTACTGGCTGGATATCGTACCGACGCCCGGTTCTTACTTCCTCTTCAGCGACCACCGTGACCGACCCGGCTTTATCGGCGCAGTGGGCAAAATCACCGGCGACGCCAATGTAAATATCAGCTCCATGCACCTGGGACGTCTCAAGCCGCGAGGTCAGGCATTGCTGGTGCTTAGCCTCGATGAGCCGCTGCCCGTCAAAGCCCAGCAGCAGATTCTGGCTATCGCGGATGTCAACTCCGTCAAGCTGGTAGCACTATAATATCATAATGAAAAAACCGTTAATACTAATAGCCCTGCTGCTATCACTGCTTGTTTTAGCCTCGGTAACCGGAGGCTGCAACTATATTACCGGCGCGGCACTTGTCCCGAGTATTGTGTCGCCGCTAAGCTTACCGCCTTTTAGCGACATCACCCCGCAACAAGCTTATGGGTTTTTGATGCTAAGCAGTGTGCAAACCCGTGTCCTCGATGTGAGAACTCCCACGGAATATGCCGCAGGGCACGTACCAAGCGCCACTAATATCGACTTTAGTGCGCCAAATTTCAAAGAGCAAATTAGCCTGCTGGATAGGAATGCGAGATATGCCGTCTACTGCCTTAGCGGCGTGCGCAGCGCGATGGCGCGTAAGGTTATGCAAGAGCTTGGATTTAAATACGTACTCAATATAACCGGTGGCTTTAGTGCCTGGGTGGCGGCGGGACTACCGGTAGAGAAATAGCCCACGCTTTTAACATTAAAAATCCCCAAAGTAAATTGACTTGATATATATGCGGTGTTATCATACTTTCAGAGAATATCGAGATGTCAGCATTGACTGAACTCTGCCAGCAGATTGCTTTATGCCATAAATGCGATATCGCCCGCCTGCGCACCAACGTGGTGCCCGGTGAGGGCGCGGAAAACGCCGAAATCATGTTCATCGGCGAAGCCCCCGGCTGGCACGAAGACCAGCAGGGTCGCCCTTTCGTCGGTCAGGCAGGCCAGTTCCTTGACCAACTGCTGGCGTCCATTAATCTTAAGCGCCCGCAGGTATATATCGCCAATGTCATTAAGTGCCGTCCCCCGGAAAACCGCGACCCCCTCCCCACGGAAATCCAGAACTGCGCTCCATGGCTGGAGAGCCAGATTAGCATTATTAAACCCAAGATGATTGTCACACTGGGACGCTATTCCATGGCAAAATATTTCCCGGGCAAGAGTATCAGTAAGATTCACGGCACGGCCGTCAAGCGTGACGGCATAATCTATTTCGCCATGTATCATCCAGCGGCCGCCCTGCACCAGGGCAGTCTCCGGCAGGATATTGAAGCAGATATGCAAAAAATTCCCAAGCTAATTGCGGATATGAATAAGGTTGAAGAAGAAAAACCGCAGCCGCAGCAGCTGAATATGTTTGAGGTTTAAATTATTATGCCAAGATCAAAACTAAAGGTTATCCCCCTCGGCGGACTAGGTGAAATCGGCAAAAACATGTTGGTTCTGGAATATGAGAACGACATCATCATCATTGATGCCGGCCTCATGTTCCCGGAAGAAGAGATGCTCGGCATCGACCTGGTTATTCCGGATTTCAGCTACGTTACCGAAAGAAAAGAAAAAATCCGCGGCATCATTATCACCCACGGCCACGAAGACCATATCGGCGCCTTGCCCTACTTATTGCCGCAGCTTGATAATGTGCCTGTTTATTCTTCAAAACTTACCAACGGACTTATCCAGGTTAAGCTCAAGGAAAGAAGGACCCGCGAAGGGGTCAACCTTAAAGTATTAAATTTCGGCAAGGAAATAACCCTCGGCAGATTCCGCGTCGAGCTATTCCCCGTTTGCCACAGCATACCTGATTCTTGCGGCATAATAATACGCACGCCAGAGGGAATCATTATTCACAGCGGCGATTTTAAAATCGACCATACACCGGTCAACGGCAAACCGACCGACCTTTCGCGTCTCGCCCAGCTGGGCGCACAGGGGGTATTACTCCTCCTCTCGGATTCCACCTATGCCGAGCTACCCGGTTATACACCCTCCGAGCAAATAGTCGGCGAATCTCTGGATCATTTTATCGCCAACGCGCCGGGCAGGGTTATTGTAACCACCTTTTCTTCGCTTATTTCACGGGTCCAGCAAGTTATCGATGCCGCCGCCAAGCACGGACGCCGCGTCTTCATCGTCGGCCGCAGCATGACCGAGACCGTGCGTATCTCGCTGGAGCTCGGCTATCTGAACGCTCCTGACGGCATACTAGGCAAGATTGAAGAGGTCAGAGGCTTACCTAATAACAAGATTGTGCTGATAACCACCGGCAGCCAGGGAGAACCCACTTCGGCGCTGGTGCGTATGGCTAATCGAGACCACAAACACGTTCACATTCAGCGCGGCGATACGATTATCCTTTCATCAACACCCGTCCCGGGCAACGAATCCCTGGTCAACCGGACGGTAGATAGTCTGTTCAAACAGGGTGCCCAGGTGATTTACAGCAAGCTGGGACAGGTTCACGTTCACGGCCACGGCAGCCAGGAAGAGCTTAAGCTTATCTTGAGCCTGGTAAAACCCAGGTTTTTCGTGCCCGTCCATGGTGAATACCGCCACTTGAGTTTACATGCCCATCTTGCGGAGTCCGTAGGCATGCCGCACGATAATATATTTATCCTTGAAGACGGAGATATCCTCGAGCTCAACGCTAACTATGCCAGGAAAACTGGCAAGGTCAATTCCGGGCATGTCTATGTCGATGGCTTAAGCGTGGGCGATATCGGGGGTGTCGTACTTCGTACCAGGCGGATGCTTTCCCGCGATGGTATTGTCGTCGCCATCATCGCCGTAAACCGCCAGACTGGTAAGCTCGTCGGACGCCCGGATATCGTCAGTCGAGGCTTTGTCGACGAGAGAGAGTTTGGCGATATGATAGAAGAAAGTCGCCAATTGCTGGCCAAGGCGCTTGACCATGCCGGCGGCCGCAACACCGAGTGGAGCTTTATCAACAGCAAGGTCAGGGATACGCTTGATAAATTCTATTACGACCGCACCAAGCGCCGCCCCATGATTCTCCCGTTTATGGTTAAAGTCTAGAAAAAAATCGGCAGGAGTTATATGCCTAAAAGACATGTACTCGATAGTTTAAAAGGCTACACCGTAACCCACCCTGAAAAAGGCCAGATAGCTCCGGTGAGCTATAAGCGTTCATCCAACTGGTTGTGGTGGCTGCTTGCCATTGTAATAATCGTGGTTTTAGTGATAGTCTTCCGGGGTCAAATCAACGACTTTTTCCTGGCTGTGTTCAGGGCTATCGGCTGGGGCTTCATCTTCATTATCGCCGCTATTATCACGCTAATCATCATGACGGGGCGTCATAAACTTGCTTCATTTTACGATTACTGGAACCGCTGGCTGGGCGGTATTGCCTTTGTCCTGGCTGTTTGGGGAATACTAGGCTTGAGCCGCTTTTATGGCGCTGCCCTAACACCGAATGGCCTTGGCGGGGGCTTTGGTAAGGCTATCTCTGGCGGCGCCGGTCCCGGCGCGCTGGGTACCTTCGTCGGCATACTTTGTATCTTAGGTTTCATCGTCGTCGGTTTATTTTTGGTTATACCTCGTCCGAGCTACCGAGTCTTAAGAAATATCATTTCCTGGCTATCCGTACGCTTTAGGTCAAGACCTGGCCATCAAGTTCCCGGGAAACAGCCTCCACAGCGATATGTACCGAGTACGTCCTCATCCGAAAGCCAACTGACTTTACCATCGGAGATAAAAGAACCTGCTATCACAAAGGAAACGCCTAAACCAGCGAAAACCGCCGATATTGTTTCGACCGGTCGTGACTTCCATCAGGTTGCCGAGGATGTCTGGAGGAAGTACGGTCAATCGGGCAATCTGGTGGAAATCGATGGCTGGCACCTGCCGCCCATCGATATTCTGAATACATCCCCCGAGATGCAGTTCAGTGAGGCAGATAACCTGCAAAGAGCTAAGCTCATCGAGAATACCCTCTCCAGCTACGGCGTAGACGCCAAGGTGGTGCAAATTAATGCCGGACCCACCGTCACCCAGTTCGGCGTGGAGCCTGGTTGGGATATCAGGTATAAAGAAATAAAGGAACGAGACCGCGACGGTAGAATTCAGGTCAGGCGCGAAGAGGCATCCAAGACGCGCGTCAAAGTAGAGCGAATCTCCTCTCTATCTAACGACCTCGCCCTGGCTCTGGCAGCCCCTACTATCAGGATTGAAGCCCCCGTTCCCGGCAAATCATTTATCGGTATTGAAGTACCTAATATGACCTCGGATATGGTCAGCCTGCGGGGGGTAGTCGAGACCAGCGCCTTCCAGAAGCTGGTTGCCAAGACCAAAATGGCGCTGGCGTTGGGTAAAGGCGCCGGCGGTGAATCGGTAGCCTCCGACCTGACGAAAATGCCCCATCTCCTTGTTGCTGGAGCAACCGGCAGCGGCAAAACCGTCTGTCTTAACACTATTATCTGCTGCCTGCTGATGTACAACACCCCCAACGATGTCCGCTTTATACTTATCGACCCCAAGCGAGTCGAGTTAACGCAGTATAACAGCATCCCCCACCTCGCCACCCCCGTCATCGTCGATACTGACCGGGCGCTTAATTCCTTGCGCTGGCTCTGCCAGGAGATGGACCAGCGTTATAAGAAGCTGGCAGCTGCTGGCGCGCGGCACATCGAGGGCTATAACAAGGATAAAAAAGGCGCCGACAAGCTACCCTATCTGGTCTTGATTATCGATGAGCTTGCCGACCTGATGATGGCCGGTTATGACGAGGTGGAAACGAACCTCTGCCGTTTGGCCCAGTTGGCTCGCGCCACCGGTATCCATTTAGTCGTCGCTACCCAGCGTCCCTCGGTAGACGTCGTTACGGGCTTAATCAAGGCTAACTTCCCCACCCGCATCAGCTTCGCCGTTACCTCGCAGGTGGACTCACGGACGATTCTGGACGGCGCCGGCGCCGAGAAGCTTTTAGGGCGCGGCGATATGCTTTTTATGCCCACCGAAGCCGCTAAACCCAAACGACTTCAGGGCTGTTTCTTATCCGACGCCGAAATCGAGCGCCTCGTCTATTTCTGGGGCGGCCAGCGTAAAACCGAGCCGGATAAGCTTAGGATGGAGACGCTCGTGTCTACCGCGCCCTTCGGCACCATCGGCGGGCATCCCCGCGACCCGCTACTGGAGCAGGCAAAAGAGCTAGCCAGACAACATAATGATGTTTCTACGTCTTTTCTCCAGCGCCGCCTGCACATCGGCTACCCGCGTGCCGCTCGACTCAAAGAGCAGCTGGATGCCGTTCTAGCGCAGGAAAAGGGCGAGTCTACAGACGAGAACACTGGGTCTATCGACAAAGAACCGGGTAACGAAGAATTCTAGTGTGATGTAACCAGCTCGCTGGCGTTCACCTGTTCGATGGTATAGCCCTTATTCTTCAGCAAGTTTAAAATTCCGTTATCTCCCACTAAACTTCCCGCATTTACTATGACAAAATGAGTCTTGTTGCCTGTCAGTAATTCTTCTATGTGACTGGCCAGATTTGGATTACGCGCATCATATATCTTATCGTAATAAGGTTTCATCGCCGGTGCTTCATTTTTAGGTTTAAATACGAGACTTTCCATTTTAACAATGTCACCTGCTTTCCAGGCATCGAGCATGCCCTTCAAATCTTGAGCCGTCTCCGGATTATCAACGTCATACTGTATCCCCGCTAGAATAGCTGCATCAGGTACTGCAGCCAGCATTTCCAATTCCGATTTTGTGGACTCCATCTCGATAACGCTTTTACTTACATTTTCCGCCTTGTTGGTGAAATATTTTTCCATTCCCCAATCAGATTTATAACCCAGGTCGTTTAAAATATAATCAGCCATTACTTCGTATATCACCCAGGGTTTGAATACGTCATAGGTTTTTAAGTCAAAGTTGTGTTTTACGGCAAATTTTTCCAACTGGCTATAAAGGCTGTCCGACGTGTTCGCCTTAAGTCCGTCGTTTCCCGTATACATGCCATGATCTAGAATGTACTGATTTATTTCGTCACTGTTAATTTTATTAACGTTTGCTTCGACGACCAAGTTGTCAGTGTCGGTAAAAGCGTTTTCAATAGCATTATCCAGCGGGTATATACTCTGATCATTAACTTGTACCGTGCCAAATAGATAGACATATGTGGAGCCTGATGATACTTTCCACATAAATACTTTTGGGTTATTGTCTGCAGTGTTCCCGCAACCATAACTCGTGCCAAAAAGCAGTAATACCGGTAATAGAACTAATAAAACCTTGGCGATTATTTTATCAAGATGCCTCATTGTTTACCTCCAAACTTATTTAACAGCTTAATTTTTTCTTTATACTCATTATGTTCCAATTACCCCAAACGCCCCGAATATCGCCGCTACTATTGCCGCCGCGAGCACGGCTCCAGTAATAACCTGTGCGATAGAATGCTGTTTCAACTCGATTCTCGCCCAGGCAACCAGCGGTAAAAATATCACCGCCCAGACTGCCGCCATACCATAAACCAGGCTGACTATTGTGACCGCTCCCGCGGCGAAAGCCATATGCAGGCTAATCTTCCAGTAGTGGTTTATCCCCGTGAACACGACCAGCTCCGCAAATCCGGCGGTAAAGGTCACCGCCAGTAGCTCCGGCGCTTTAAGACCCCACATTAGCCAGCAGCCGATAGCCCCTAAAACGCTTGCCAATAAGTAAATGATATGACGCTGCCGGCGCGTGTTATCGAAGAATCCGTCCATCTTCTGGCTTCTTACCAGCCAGATAACGACAATAAGCACCGGCAACACGCTTATCACCAGAGAGATAGCCGCCCATTTTAAAGCTTCCGTCGTGCTAGGTGCATCTTTAAAAGACAACAGCACGAGAATGGCAGCACTCGCTAAAAAAGGATTAAGTATATTCGATATCAGCCGGGCTATTCTTTTTCTCATCGTCTTTTTTCAGCGTCATTCCCGACCTGATCGGGAATCCAGGCGGGGTGGAGTGGCATTACCTATCTTATTACGATGACAACCTCAAATCCCCTCTGGTATACTAATACTAACATTCCAGCGCAAAAAGGTAAAAAATGAACATCATCGATGATAAAACTATCCGTATCGAGAAGCTAACCCTGGGACCTTACGAAACGAATACCTATATCGTCGTCTGTCAAAAAACTCAAGAAAGTCTGGTGGAGGATGCCCCGGCCAGGGCTTCGGAAATCATCGCTGCGCTTGGAGATTCGCAACCCCAATATATTCTCCTCACCCACGACCATTTCGACCATACCGGCGTCATGGTCTCCCTGCGTTCCCGTTTAAAAGTCCCTTTAGCCGTCCATGAGCTCGATTCCTACCAGCTTAAAACGCCGCCGGAAATACTCCTGAAAGATGGCGATACTCTTAAGCTGGGAAACCTAAAAATTGAAGTGCTGCACACCCCGGGTCATACGCCGGGAAGCTTATGCTTTAGAATTGGGAAATACCTTTTTGCCGGTGATACCATCTTCCCCGGCGGTCCTGGCCATACGGAGACGCCGGACGATTTTAGGCAGATTATAGCATCGATTACACAAAAGATATTTCGCCTGCCTGATGATACGGTGCTTTTACCCGGTCACGGCGACGGCACCACGGTACAAAAAGCTAAAGAGGAATATGCGGCTTTCGCCGCAAGACCGCATGGGGATATTATATACGGGGACGTAACCTGGCTGTCTTCTTAGAAATTAGATTTTTAGGGTCGTAACTCAACGCGATGGAACGCTTCCGCCAGCTCGAATTTTTCGCCTTTGGCGTTCATCCTGGCGAACTCTTTCATACGGTTTTGCATCTCTGGGGGCACATCGCCCACCTGGCTCTTATGGCATTTTAAAGCATCCAGCTTGATATCCATCGTTTCCGTAATATCCTGCTTAAAATTAGGGTCGTCGGAGCCCCAGAACCACATCTCCCGCACCTTATGCGGCTCCAATCCCTCTTTGAGCAACTCCGGATATGCCAGATGGTCGCGGGAATAGGGGAAAACAGCATCCGCCGCCACGATGCCAGCAATGCGATGGTCACGGTGCCACATGTACTTGCGATATGGGTCGGAGGTCGCTACAACGAATGGCTTGAAACGCCGTATCTGACGCACCAGGTCGCGGCGGAATTCATGACAATCTTCGAGCCCCTGGTCAGGGTATTTTAAGAACACCGTTTCTTTAACACCCAGCGTTTTCGCCGCCGCCAGCTGTTCTTTTTCCCGTATCTCTGTCAGCTTCTTGGGCGTCAGGCTTCTATCGCTGGTGCCTTTATCGCCGTTGGTGCAGATAACGTAGACGACGTTTTTACCTTCCTTCGTCAGTCGGGCAACCGTTCCGGCGACGCCGAACTCGCAGTCGTCCGGATGCGGCGAAATTACCATTAAATATACGTCATCGCTCATAATATGTGGAAAACCTCGATTCTGCAGCGATATTCTTCAAGCCACCGGCACTAGTCTGTTTTCCAGCGCCAACTGCATTTCATCGGCGACCTTTTCGACGATATTCGCCCAGGCCCACTTGCTTACCGATGCACGGATAGTCAGGTTCAATTCCCTATCCGGCGAAGGCTTATTTAGAATTGACGCTATGCTGCTGGCGAGCTTCTCCGGTGAGTTGTCCGCCACGATACAGCCGGTTTCACCTGGCTTGATGATATTTTTCAGGTCGCCGACATCCGTGGCGACTACCGGCGTGCCGCAGGCCAGTGCCTCCAGCGGCACCAGCCCAAAGCTCTCGTAATAAGAAGGTACGATACAGACATCGGCAGCGCTGTAGAAATACGGCAGCTGGTCTTGCTTGACCAGCCCGCGGAAATCAATAGAATCCACGATATTCAGACTGGCAGCTAATTTCTTCAGTCCCTCCAACTCTAAACGACTGTTCTCGTCACCACCCACCACCACCAGCTTTAGATTTTCGTGATTTTTTAATAGAGGCATTGTTTTTAATAACTTATCGATGCCTTTTAGGGGGTCAATTCTACCTACGAAGAGCAGAATTTTCTCTTCCATAAGTCCCAGCTTTTGCCTGGCGAATGTTTTGTCTATAGGTTGGAAAAGCTCCATGTTAACGCCGCACGGCACCACGCCGACCTTCTCCGGTTCAGCGTTGTAATAGCATACGAGATCCTCTTTCTCCTTTTCTGTCGCCACGATAATACGCTGGCAGTCTTTAATCGTGTCTCTTTCTGAAATAATGCGTAACGCTGGTTCCCCCTCACCGATACCGATGGCGTTCTTGACCGCTCCCAGCGTATGGTACATGGTGATATAAGGCATCCGCTGTGTTTCGCGGAGGTATTTCCCCACCAGCGCGGACATCCAGTAGTGAGTGAAAACTATATCATAATTGAGGCCGTTATCCTGCCAGAAGTTCTCCAGATTAAAGGTAAACTCGGGCAGGGAAAAGTAAACGTCCATTTTTTGTATTTTGGCTTCCTTCCCCGCTTTGAGGTGGATGAGCCGCACCCCTTCCGCCAGGTCTTCCATACGCGGGTCGGCCGGGTCATGCACTCGCGTGTAAATGTCGATGCTATGCCCCTTCTTTCCAAGCTCGCGAGCGAGTTCGCGGATATAAACGCTCATGCCGCCGGTGTCTTTAGTCCCCAGGTCCCCCACCGGGCAACTGTGCGCGCTGATGACTGCAATTTTCAATTTATTCTCCGTTATTACGTTATATCTTGTTATATTTTTATATTATATTATACTACATTTATTCGGCAGCGATACAGCGGAACCTCCTTGCCCCCCAGGTGTACCTTGTAAGGCTCGGCGCCTTTAAGAAAGTCGAATTTCGTCCTGCCTTTTTCAATGCTGTCTTTGATGGCAAATACCTTGCTCAACAGTCCCGCGCTTAAGGCGACGTATTTGGGGTCATAGCCGCTGTTGTACAGGTAAATGCAGTTCTGGTAATCGAAGCACATGATTTCCGCCACTGGTTTATCGTCGAGCTCCAGCACGCCCAGCTTAAGTAAACCTATTCCCGCTATGGTATCGACTAATAGTTTAAAGTACGACTTCATCTGCTCCGTCAGGAAGGCCGCTTTATCCTGCCGGCTCTCCACGAACATCTTAAAGAAAGTGTCCATGGACGCCCGCAGCTCTTCGCCCCTATCAATAAAGCGATATTCGATTTTGCCCTCTTCCGTCAGCCTCCTCATCTTCCGCCTGACCTCGTGCCGCTGCTTGGTGGAGAGTGACTCCAAGTATGCCTCGAATGACGATGTTAAATCCATTTCGTAAGACACAGCCTCTTTATCGCTCACGACCTTATACTTTCGGCTTTCCGCCAGCGGCACTAGACTGGTAAGCACGGTAGAATCCGGTCGCACGTGTTTCAGGTCAAGCTGTGTAATGCCGGTTTTCTTTAAATCGTCTAACAATACGTTAAAAAAGTCCCGCTCTCTGCCGGGAACAACAATAAAATCCTGATAGTCACAGACGTCCGTACTGCCGATAAAACAAGCCGTCCCTTCTTTAATCATCAGCGGTGCGATGCCGATTATTTTCTCCCCCTGCTTAACCACCCGTATAAAAAGCTCCGCTCCCGAACCGAAAACCTGCCACCATACCTGCAGCCACTCCGGTAAAATAAAAGGTGAAAACCAGTTAAGCGTTTGGGAAGAATCGGCGCGGTAGTCTTTCAACTCGTCAAGACTGCTTGCGAATATGTTATAGTCCATGGCTTTTATATATTGAGTCTATCATTTAACCTAGGTATAGCAATGTAACAATTGTCACATGATGCTGGCTTAATTACCTTCCGGCAGAATGCCTTTGAGACTGGTGAATTCGTCTTCCGCGTGAGGGAAATTCAGCGCCTTGGTGAATATCTTGTTGAATTCCGGCTCCAGCGTCAGCTCGATATACTCCACGCGCCGCGCCCAATAGTCCGCCTCATCCCTTTTATCCTTGTTAAGCAGGGCAATGCGTGCACCATCGCCGGCGGCATTACCAACAGCTTGAACACAATTTTGACCGCAGTCCGGGAAAAGCCCTATAGCCGCTGCCGACGCTTTATCGATATAGCTGCCGAAAGCCCCCGCCAGTATCACCCGGTCGATTCTACTCACGCCCATGCGGTTCATCATTATCTTAGCGCCGGAGTACATTGCGCCCTTAGCGAGCTGTATCGCTCTGATATCCTTCTGGCAAATGACGATATCATGGTCGATGGCTGTTTCTTTCGCCCAGGCGATGACGAACTCCGCCATGCCGCCTTCGTCATAGCGCAACCTCGCCGACTTTACCTTCATATCAAATCTTCCGCTTTTATCGATAATCCCCGCCAGGAACATCTGTGCGGCGGCATCGAATATCCCCGAGCCGCATATCCCCCGCGCGCCGATATTCTTATCTTCCGTATTCCATTTATCGTTGCCGATGACCTTGAACTGCACCTCTTTTGTCTTACTGTCTATCTTCAGCTTTTCGATAGCCCCCGCCGCCGCCCGCATACCATGCCTTATCTCCGCCCCCTCGAAAGCCGGACCCGTCGCGCATGATGATGACATCAGCCTCTTCCGATTGCCCAAAATCAGTTCTCCATTTGTACCGATATCGATAATGAGCAGCATTTGGTCCTGGTTATAAGGCTCTTCGGCAATCAGTACGCCCACATTATCCGCTCCGACGAATCCCGCCTCGATGGGCAGGACGTGCACATAAGCACCTAAAGCTATTTTTAGTCCCATATCCCGCGTCTTAATATCCACGGAGTGGTGAATCGCCGGCGGGAACGGCGCTTTGCCCAGGTATTGCGGGTCGATTTTCAAAAACAGGTGGTGGATGCAGGTATTGCCCACCACCACCATGTCGATAATGTCCGTTGGTTTGATGCCCGCCCTTTTGGTTATCTCATGAATAATCTGGTTCAGTCCTTTGATGATGGCATCATTCAGCTTTTTCAAGCCTCCCTTTTCTTTGGAGGCGTAGCCGATGCGGGACATCACATCCTCGCCGTAGGCTACCTGTGGGTTCATCATGGCTTCGGTCGCTAATATTTCGCCAGTGGTTAGCTGACAGAGATAGCCGGCCACCGTGGTGGTGCCGATATCTACCGCCAGACCATACCCCTCCTTGACCTCCCCCGCCTCGATAGCGACGATTTCTTTTTCTTTCCAGACGGATACAGTCACTTTCCAGTCGCCATCCCGTACCGTGTTCTGGAGCTTTAGCAGCACCGGATAGTCCAGTGTTAGATTATCCAGCTTGAATTTCTTTTTTAGCTCCGCTTGTAGTCTTTCGAAGTCGCCGGTGGTATCGTCTAGCGTGGCTGGAGTTAGTTCTACATAATACTTCTTTATCGCCGGATTGAGCTTTATTTCCCGTTGGGTGGCTTCCTTGCGTACCACCTGCTGCCCCTTGCGGCTTTCCTCCGGAACGAAGACCACGACATCACCGTGGACGCGCGTCTGGCAGGCGAGGCGGTAGTTTTGTTTAATTTGCGGTTTATTCAGAAATTTGGCGTTTACTTCATCTCTGGTGGTAGTAGCTGTAACCACCGACTGTATGCCGTATTTAGGATAATCGCCTTCTTCGATTCTGATTTTGCACTTGCCGCAGACGCCTTTGCCACCGCAGATACTTTCCAGACTGGTACCTAATTGCCGCGCCGCGTTAAGGATGGTCGTGCCGTCCGCCACTTTGCCCCGCAGTCCGGAAGGCTGAAAAACGATGGTATATTTCTGGCTTTTCATTTGCTCACAATCTTATCATATACGAGCGGATTTTCAAAGCTATCCAACCGTCATTCCAGCGAAAGCTGGAATCCAGAAAGAAGGGATTGAAAAAAGAAAAAGGGACAATCCCCTCTTTTTAAATCGTTATTATCGTTTCGTCTTTTCCTTACCGGTATAGCGCCGCTAGCTTCTCCAGTTGCGCATCCGCCCCGCCAAAGCTAAACTCATAAGCCCTGACGCGTTTGGTGTAGTAATGCAGAATATGGTCCTCGGTAAAGCCAATGGCGCCAAATACCTGGTGGGCGGAAGCCATCACCCGCCGGCAAGCCTGGCTGACGAAGGCTTTAGCCGCCGCCGTTTCCCTTGCCGCGTCTATTCCCTGGTTAATTTTCCAGGCTGCCTGGTAAGTAGCGAACTTCGACCCGTCGATATCAATGAGCATGTCGGCGCAGCGGTGCTGGATGCTCTGGAAAGCACCTATCGGGTGCCCGAAGGCCATCCGCTCCTTAGCATAATCCAGCGTAATTTTCAGAGCCTGTTCCGCCATGCCGACCATCTCGGCACAGCGGGCAACGTTAGCTTTCCGCAATACTTTTTCGATATACCCCCACCCTGAATTCACCTCCCCTAATATATCTTTAGCGGAAACTTTGACATTTTCAAATATAATTTCACCCTGCTTATCGCCAGCAACCGTCTGATAAGGTTTAACCGTTATGCCGACCGTATTCAGGTCAACGATAAAAAGTGTTATGCCATCCTCCGGCTTTTTAGTATTTTCCGTTCTTGCAGAACAAATAACATAATTCGCTGATTGAGCATCCGGCACGAATATCTTAGTGCCGTTCAAAACATAAGAGTCACCTTGAGATACCGCCTTAAGTTTTATTTCCTCGGCTTTATAGCTAGCTGCCGATTCGCAAAGAGCCATCGTCATGATAATCTTACCTTCGGCGATGCCGGTCAGGTATTTTTGCTTCTGCTCGTCGCTGCCGGCTTCCATTATTGCTGAAGCCCCCAGCATTACTGTGGAGAAGAACGGCCCCAGGAAGCATACCCTCCCCATCTCCTCCAGCACCACGATTAAATCCAGAAAGTCGCCCACGCCGCCGTACTTTTCCGGCAACGAAAGCCCCATCAGGTTCGTGGCGGCCATCTTCTGCCAGAGCTCGGTCGTATAGCCCTTCTCGTCCTTGACCATTGCCTTAAGGACTTTATCCGTATACTCACTGGCTAAAAAGTCCTTCGCCAGCGTCTGCATCATTTCCTGTTGTTCGTTAAAACCGAAATCCAAAATAGTCCTCCGCTTTTAGCGTAAACGCGGCAAGCCCAATCCCCGCTGGGCGATAACGTCGCGGTCGATTTCCGAAGTGCCAGCTTCCATGCTGTGACCGAACGAACGTAAATAGCAGGAAGCTATCCGTCCGTACAAAGGCGCCAGAGAAGAGGTGTCGGACAAGAGCCCGTATTGTTTAAAAACTTTCAGCCCGAATTCAGCAACGTGTTGAATAGTTTCAAAACCGACTAATTTACAGGCGGCGGCTTTATAGTTGGACACCTTGCCTTGAGCCTGCATCCAGGTCACGTGATAATGGGTCAGGCGGGCTATTTCACACTCTACGATTAGTTCTGCCATGCGGATTTTGTTGTGGTCATCCATGATATGCTTGGCCCGGGCATCTCCCACAATGTCGTCAAGCAGCGTCCGGGCGATGGCATAACCCAGGTCTGACGTACGTTCATAGTCCAGTAAAGCCATGGACACGTACCAGCCTCGATTCACGCTGTCAACGATATTTGATTTGGGAATACGGACGTCATCGAAAAACACTTCGTTGAAATCGTGATGCCCAGCCATGTTGATAATCGGGTTCACTGTTATGCCCGGGGTTTTCATATCAACCAGGAAAAAGGTGAGTCCGCGGTAATTCGGCTGTGCTTGCCGGTCAGTCCTGGCCAGTAAAAACATCCAGTCCGCAAAATGAGCGTAGGTGGTCCAGATTTTCTGGCCGTTAACGATAAATGAATCGCCTTCTTCTCTGGCAAACGTCTCTATTGCTGCCAAGTCGGAACCATATCCGGGTTCGCTTAAACCCTCACACCACATGACATCGCCGGAAGCGATACCGGGCAGAAAGCGTTTCTTCAGTTCATCCGACCCCTTTAACAAAATGGCCGGAGCAACGAAATCTACGGAAAGCGAATGGTAACCCGGGCAGTGATGCTTGGCTAACTCTTCACGGAGTATCAGACGATAAAATGGGGATAATCCTCGTCCGCCGTATTCCTTAGGCCAATGCAACGACAGCCAGCCTTTGGCGCCCAGTTTCCGCGACATCGCCCGATGGATGGCTATCCAGTTCGTCTGCCCGGACATATCGAAAAAGCTGACCTTTTTCTGCTGCCATTCCTTCGGCCCTTCTTTATCAAGAAATGCCGCGACTTCCTTGCGGAAAGCCTCTTCTTCGGGCGAAAAGGCGAAGTCCATTATCCAGTCTCCTTATTTGCCACTGTCATTGCGAGGAGCCGCAGGCGACGTGGCAATCTCAACCATTTGACAAAGTCTATTATAGGGATTGCCACGCTACGCTCGCAATGACAATAGAATTATTTACCGGTGAACTTCGGCGAGCGACGGTAATTCATAGCGGTAATTCCCTCGTTCAGGTCCTTCGTCAGGGCGATATCGCCGGATGCTGCCGCCTCAAGATACAGCGCGGTCCGCTGGTCGGCCTGGGCGCCGTAATAGAGCAGGCCTTTTACCATTTTCTGCGTTATCGGCGGGCCGGATGCCAGCTTCTCCGCGATGTTATCCACCGTTTTATTAAACTCCGATGGTTCGGCGACTAAATTGACCAGACCCCAGGCTAAGGCTTTGTCCGCCATAACTGGGTCGGTAAGTAAAATCATTTCTTTAGCCCGCGCCCACCCGATTAACCGCCCCAGGCGTTGCGTGGCGCCCGCCCCGGGGAATAGTCCTAATGTAATTTCCGGCAGTCGCAGCTGGGCTGTTTTATTCATTATTCTGATATCGCAGGCCAATGCCAGCTCCAGTCCCCCACCCATTGCTGCCCCGTTAATCGCCGCGATAACCGGCTTAGGATAGGTTTCTATCCTGGTAAACACCTCATGCGGCGCTTCGCTGAAGTTAAAAGCATCATCCACCTTGCCGCTGGCGAAAGCCGAGACATCCGCCCCGCCGCAGAAATTCGCCCCTGCGCCGGTAATAATAACGCACTGGACATCGGCGTTCTTTTCCAGTTCGTCCAGCGCTTTATTCAGCTCCGCCATCATATCGGCATGAAACGCGTTGGCTTTGCTGGGTCGATTTAGTATCAGTCTGGCGACCTTCTTTTCCTTGTTTACCTCAATCTTAACAGCTTCGTATTCGCCAGGACCGTAGCTGTAAAATCCCGCCCCCGCCTTCCTCCCCAGTTTGCCTTTTTTCACGAGATTAGTAAGTACGGAGGAAACCTTATATCTATCCTCTTTATTATATTTTTTATAGAGTCGATTCATTTCATCGACGATGACATCCAGACCGACGCTATCCGCCATACGCAGGATGCCGCGCGGATAATTCAATCCGAGCAGCACCGCGGTATCGATTTCATCACGGGTGGTGGCATCCATCTCAATGAGCTTGGCGGCTTCGTTGACCGCCGTCGCCAGCACCCTGATGGGGTCGAAGTCCACCCCAGCGTTCATCGGTAGCTCGTTAGTTTTACCGCCAGACCAGTCGTAATAGCCTTTGCCGGTTTTCTTGCCCCAGTTCTTCTCTTTAAATAGTTTGGTTAAAATCGGGGCGGGACCGTAGCTCTTGCCCATCGTCTCCCCGAAGTATTCCATGACATGGAACTGGGTATCGATAGAGCCGCCGCCTAGTGTGTCCTGCAGCTCCAGCATACCCATCGGCAAACCCAGCTTATATTTAATAGCAGAATCGACTTCGAAGGGACTCTTAACTTCCCCATTAGCTAATGCCCAGTCCGCTTCGTTGGACATGTTGCAGAAAATCCGGTTGGCGATGAATCCCGGCACGTCTTTGCACAGGACGACATCCCTTCCCATGGCTTTAGCGACTTTAGTTGCAATATCAATGGCTTCTTTGCTTGTTTTTTCGCCTTTGATTATTTCCAGCAGGGTCATGCGGCTGGGCGGATTAAAATAGTGCGTCCCCACGACCATCTCCGGTCGCTTGGCCGCCGTAGCCATCTCGGCGATGCTTAGTGAGGAAGTATTGGTAGCAAAAACGCAGTCCTTGGGGCATAGTGCCGTAATTTCTTTCAGGACATTCTTTTTCAAATCCATGATTTCTGGCACGGCCTCGATGACGATATCTGCATCCTTGACTGCTTCTTTCAGGTCGATAAGGAAGGTCATCTTGCTCATGTAGTCTTTCTTCGCCGCCTCGGTCAGCCTGCCTCGGCTTATCCGCTTATCATACATATCGAGGATAGTCTGTTTGCCTCTATCCAGGAATTTCTGCTCGATATCCCTGATTTTTACGTTGAATCCGGCTTCGGCGGCTAGAGCGCCTATCTGCGCCCCTATCGCCCCCGCCCCGATGACCGCGACATTCTTTATCTCTTTCATAGCAAGAAGCCCCCCTTACCAATTATAAATTCTTGTAATAAGATTATCTTATTTCTTCACCGGTTCGAAGGCGTAAAAGACTCTATCACAGATCTTGGTGTCTTTCTTCACTTCAACTGGATTGGCCGGCACGCTGAAGGTAACGAATTTTACCTCATCGCCCTCTTTGACCTCGCCCTCTTTAGCATGAATGATACGCCCGATGAGGTGTTTGAGGGCGGGATGGTCGAACGTGAGCCAGGCGATAATCAGCGGCGACTCGAAGCCGAGCGGCGCGCCTGCCTGCGTCTCGGTGATAGCTACCACTTTAGCCTTTTGGGGCAGCTCTACCCATTCTAGCTCTTCCGCCCAGCATTTGGGGCAGATTACCTGTGGCGGGAAGGTTATGTGCCCACATTTCTTACATTTAGTGGTGGTAAACTTTCCCGCTCTTAGATTATCGTAAAACGGGTAAATCCGGTTGAACTCCGGGGACTCTAAAGGCCACATATCCATTTCGCCAATATATACATTATTAAGGGCTGGCGTGCCCACTATTTCCGATTTCTGTAATTCAGTCATTTTCTTCTCCTTATGTAAAACTATCGTCTAGTTCTTATTTAACCGGCTCTCTGCCATAAACCACCACGGTATGCTGGGCGCAGGTGCCGCTCAAGTTGTGGGTTAGCCCAAACTTGGCGTCCTTTACCTGGTGAATCGCTCTACCCTGCAGTTGTTTACAGATTTCTATTGCCTGGCGAGCGCCGGAAGCCCCGAAGGGGTGCCCGTAAACGAGTAGTCCACCGTCAGTATTCGTGGGTATCTTGCCGTCGATTTTGATGGCGCCGGAGGCGACGAAAGCGCCGCCCTCGCCCTTTTTGCAGAAACCCAACTCTTCCAGCTCGATAATCTCGGAGATTGTAAAGCAGTCATGCGTTTGAGCCACGTCGATATCTTTAGACGTTAGCTGGGCGTTCTTGAAAGCCACTTCGCTCGCCTTTTTTAGGTGCGGCCATTCGGCCAAGGTTTCCCCGGGCCAGCCGGCGGACATACTGTGGGTGGCGTGTTGTCCTGTGCCACGCAGGTAGACCAACGGCCGGTTGGACATGGCTTTAGCTCGCTCTTCCGAGGCGATGATGACCGCCGAAGCCCCGTCGGATAGCGGACAGCAATCGTAGAGACCGAAGGGGTCGGCGATAAGCCTTGCTTCCAGGGCTTCTTTAATCGTCAGCGTTCTACCGCCGAAATGGGCGTTCGGACTATCCGTCCCGTAGGTATAGTTCGTCACCGATACGTGCGCCATCTGTTCCTTGGTCGTTCCGTAACGTTTCATGTGCATCCGGGCTATCATCGCGAAAAACGGCGGTGGTACGCCCAGTCCCATCGCGGAGTCCCAATCATGGTCGTTGACCGCCAGCTGCGTGTAGTTCGTCTCCCATCGTTGGGGCATATAGACCTTTTCCGCCCCCATTACTAACACCACTTCAGATATACCGCTTTCTACCAGCCCCTTGGCAACGATAATCGCCGAGTTGGAACCGGCGCAGAGCGTATCCAGCCGGATACAAATCGAGGTGGGCTTAAGACCTAATCGGTGCACGACCAGCGGGGCGGTGTTCAGCGCCGAGGAATGCCTGCCCGCCATCGTCGAGGCGATAATCAGTCCGTCAATATCCGTCGGCTTGAGTCCCGGAATATCGTTAGCGCAAGCTCTAGCAGCTTCCTGGACCATATCCAGAATATGCGCCTGCCGTACGCCGAATTTGCTCGTCCCCCCGCCGACGATGACAGCGTTCTTTTTCTGTGCCATAAAAAACCTCTCCTTTATTGGTGCCTTACTCTTTCCACCCAACACCATTTTCCTCTTTTATAATATCAGAAAATATAGCTATGCGTAAAGGATGGAAAGCATAGTATTCCGTTCTTGTTCGTTATATTAGCCCTAAGTTATTATTTGACGTGTAATGCGTAATACGACTAGAATAGAGATAGCATCATTCTGACAATTTCTATGGCAAAAACCCGAAAGGAGTTACGCATGGCTAAAGGCAAAGAAGATAAAGTACTTTCCACTTTGTGGTCAGCGGGCTGCGGCTCGCACGGCGGCTGCGGCTGTGAGATATTCGTAAAAGACGGTAAAGTCACCAGGATAGAGGGCGATAAAAATCACCCCTTCAATCAAGGACGACTATGCGCTAAAGGTCTGGCGGTATCGCAGTATATGTACCACCCCGACCGCGTCCTTTACCCCCTCAAGCGCACCGGCGAGCGGGGTGAAGGCAAATGGCAGCGCATCACCTGGGATGAAGCCTATGATACCATCGAGAAAAAGTTCAAGGATATCCGCACCAATTACGGCGCCGAATCCGTAATCTTCTGCCAGGGCACCGGTCGCGATATCGGCGGACCTATTACCTTTCTAATGTATGCCTACGGCAGCCCCAACTGGGTGCAGGTAGGTCTGGCCGGTCATGCTTGTTATACGCCGCGGTTAGGCGCGATGTTCGCCACCCATGGCCATTATTGCGTAGCGGACTGCTCCCAGTTCCTGGAAAAACGCTATGATTCCCCGGAATGGACACCCCCCAAGTACATTATCATTTGGGCGCAGAACCCCTCCGCCGGCTGTCACGACGGCTTCTATGGGCACTGGATTATCGACTGCATGAAACGGGGCACCAAATTGATCACCGTCGACCCCCGTTCCACCTGGTTCACCACCCGCTCGGAAGTCCATCTCCAGAACCGGCCCGGCACCGATGGCGCTATCGCCCTCGGTATGCTTAATGTAATTATCAACGAGGGTATTTATGATAAAAAGTTCGTCGAAAAATGGTGCTATGGCTTTGAAGAGCTGAAAAAGCGCGTCCAGGAATATCCGCCGGAAAAGGTGGCAGAAATTTCCTGGGTTCCCGCCGACCTCATCCGGAAAGCCGCCCGACTCTATGCCACGAACAAGCCATCCGCTATCCAATGGGGCGAGCCGGTGGACGCTCAACCGGCAGGCAGCGTCGTCGCCCAGGCAATAACCCTGCTCTGGTCTATCACCGGCAACATCGATAACCCCGGCGGCAACGTCATCGCCCGCAACTCTCATGGCGTCACCACCTATCCCTTCTCCTCCGCCGAGCTTACCGAGCTTTATGGCGCTGACCTGGTCAAGAGACTCAACGAAAAGAGAATCGGCGCCAATGACTATCCTATGATTAAGAACTTCCGCGGTTGGGTGCAGCCGGATGTGCTCATCGAGCAGATGGAGACCGGCAAACCCTATCCCGTTAAAGCCGCCTGGATACAGACCTCCAACATTATCGGCGGGCAAGCCGCCGACCCCAGGCGTCACTTAAATGCTATGAAAAAGCTCGATTTCATCGTTTGCATCGACCTTTTTCAGAATCCCACCACGATGGCGCTGGCGGATATCTTCCTCCCTGCCGTCAGCATCTGCGAGAAAGAGAGCTTCCGCTCCTGGTGGCAGCCCCTCGGTGTCTCCGTCAAAGCCATCCCGGAAATCGGCGAAGCTAAGTCCGACTGGGAAATTAATCTTGAGCTGGCTAAGAGATTAGCCACCACCCCCATCAAATACAACACCGTCAGAGAGCTTATCGACGACCGTTTGAAGGACGGGAACACCAACTTTGAAAAACTCAAGGCTAAGGGCGGCTGGGAGTTCCCGCCGAAGGGCGACCCCTCCCGACCTTATTACCGCTATGAAAAAGGACTGCTCCGTAAGGATGGCAAACCGGGCTTCGATACTCCAACCGGTAAGGTTGAGCTTTATTCCAAACGTTACGAGGAATGGGGTCTTGACCCGCTGCCGTATTACGAAGAACCTAAAGAAAGCCTCACCGCCACTCCTGATTTAGCCAAGAAATATCCCCTCATCCTCACGACGGGCCGCCGCTCACCGGTCTTTTTCCACTCCGAGCACCGCATGATTCCCTGGCTACGCGAGCTTGACCCCTTCCCGATTTGTGAAATTAATGATAAAACCGCTGCCTCACTCGGTATTGATGATGGCGATTGGGTAAATGTCGAAAATATGCACGGCAAAATCAAGGTGAAGGCTAAAGTTACTCCCACTGCCCCCGCTAATATCGTTACCGTACCGCACGGCTGGTGGCTGCCCGAGACCGATGGCAAAGCCCCCAATCTCTTTAGCACCTGGGACCATAATGTCAACAACCTGACGACCATGGGTAACCAGGGTAAATCCGGTTTCGGCGGGACGAATTATCGTTCTGGACTCTGCCGTGTCGTAAAAATCGAAGGTGGAAAGGAGTAGCCATGGCTCGTAATGGTTTGTTGATACAGTATGATTGGTGCACCGGCTGCCATGCCTGTGAGGTCGCCTGCAAGCAGGAACATAACTTCCCGGAAGGCATGGTGGGCATTAAGGTATATGAGCTTGTTTCTTCTGGTCCCGATAAGGTTTACGTGGACTTTGTTCCCGTCGCTACCCGTTTCTGCGATTTATGTGCCGATAGAACTAAGCGTGGCGAGCAGCCGGCTTGCGTGAAACACTGCCAGGCTACCTGTATAACTTACGGCACGGTAGCAGCGCTGGCTAAAGCGCAAGAAAAGCAACCCCGCTCTGCCCTCTTCGCCCCTAAATAAAAACCTGCTATTATAAAAAATAAAGAGCGAAGCGACATGGTATTAGCCAGTCGCTTCGCTCCCTTGTTTTCTCGAAACCATCCCGACGAAAGTCGGGATCCAGCGGTTGGGTTGGGTGGTTTGTTACTTGTTATTTGCTACTTGTTACTTATTCCCCTCTATCCAAACGGATTTTCTGCCGGGCTTTTATAACCAGCCAGTAAGCCGCGCGGCGCTTGCTGCAGTAGTTCTTCCATCGACCATGGTTTATTGTCATACTTGGTTAGGTTGTTCGACAGTATTGACTCGGAATACATGCTGATAGTATTACCGCCTACCGAGAATATCGAGCCGCTTATTTTGGCGCCTGCATCGGAAGCCAGATAACAAACAAAAGGCGCGGCATAATCCGGCGTGGGGGTAAAATTGATGAAACTCTCGCCAAAAGCCATGCCTTCATTGACGAAAGGGATGTCCTCTTTAGCTACCGTCGATGGATACACATCCAGGTCATAGGCCGACCTCGTTTTAGCAAAAGGTGAAATGCAATTAGCGGTGATATTGTATTTCCACATTTCGATGGCTACCGCTTTTGTCAAACCGACAACGCCGGCATTGGCCGTGCAATATTCGGCGTGTTTGATAGTATCGCCCTGCCAGGCGCGGGAAGTTGCATTGATGATACGCCCCCATTTTTGCTCAATCATATACGGTACGGCATGACGCATGGTGTTAAAGTAACCCTTGGGTTTTGTCCGCGTGACTTTATCGAATAAATCTTCCGTCATCTTCTCAAAAGGACTGAATCCAAAGCCTCCGGCGATATTCACTAAAATATCAATCTTCCCGAAGCTATCAATAGCTGTTTTGATTAATTTACCGGCGGTCTCAAAATCAGCTATATCACCGAAGAAAGGTACGGCCTCGCCGCCCATTTTCTTTATGGTTTGCGCGGTAGTTTCTGCATCGCCGCTGATGGCGGCGGTTTCTTTTTCAAACCATTCCTTTTTCTTTTTATCGAGCTTTTTAATCTGGGCATCTGTCAACATCTGGCTGCCGGTCGAGCCTTTCTTGCGGTTGTTGGTGACTATTTTAGCCCCCTCCCCCGCCAGCGCGATGGCGATAGCCCGCCCTATCCCTTGCCCCGACCCAGTCACCACCGCTACCTTTCCCTTAAGTACATCACTCATTTCTTCTTTCCTTCCTTTCCGGTTCTCAATTCTTTTTTATTAAAATCGGCTATTTGTGTCTCCAGAGCCTTTTGTCTTATTGTCAGAGTAAGGTCGCTGCGAGTTTTTTCCAGCACTCCCCGCACCATATCCGTCGTCCGTCTTAGTCCGCCGGTCAGAGCATCGGGGAAGTCCATGGTCACCAGCATGCTGTAAATATCGTCCATGATAGTTAACAGCTCTTCTCCCCGCGAGAGGTCGCCCTGGCGCATACTGTCGAGCAGGTATCGCCTGATTTCCCCCACCGCCTCACCCATCCCATTAAGGTAAGCAGCGACATCCACGCCAAGCTCCTGCGACTTCGGGAGTTTCTTACCTGTTACCAGCGCCAGCGTGATACTCGCCTCGGCGAGCTCTTTTTGAGCGTCCCTCACCGCGCCGGTATTTGCTAGCTCAAGATATCCGGAAACGGCTTTTTCCGCTTCGACTAATACCTGCCGGGCAGACCTAATCTGTTTAGCTGCCTCGTTGAACTCTTGCCGGTGAACCGCACGTATCGCCGTGCTGCTGAAGCGGATGGAGTCCCGACAAAGCGGCAGCATCTTTTCCCGGGCTTCATCTTTCGCCGCTAGCTCTTTCCTAATTTCTTCTGCCATTGCATCCAGATTATTCACTTTTTCGTCCTTTTGATAATATTTACCAGTTCCCTAGTTGCTTTTTCAATATCTGCGGCGCCCATAATGGCGCTGATGATTGCGGCAGCGTCCGCGCCAGCTTTCATTACTTCACTTAAATTTTCCCGGTTTATCCCTCCGATAGCCACTATCGGCAAGTCCACCGCCTGCTTAATTTCCTCGATTCTCTTTACCCCCACAACCTGAGCCGACTCTTTAGTCTCCGTGGCGAATATCGCCCCTACCCCCAAGTAGTCCGCCCCATCTTCTTTAGCTTTAATAGCTTCGGCAACTGTACTCACCGAGCAGCCCAGTATCATGTCAATAGGCATTAATTTTCTTGCCTCAGCCACCGGCATGTCATCCTGTCCTACGTGCAGTCCATCGGCTCCAACAGCCAGGGCGACCTCCAGGCTATCATTAATGATAAAGAGTACGCCTTTTTTTAAACAAGTCTCTTTCAAATCTTTAGCGATGGCAAGGAATTCCTGGCTGCTACACTGTTTACACCGCAGTTGAATGATTTTTGCCCCACCTTTAATAATTTGTTCGGCGATTTTGGTAGGCTTATTTCCCTTCAGCCACTCCGTGTCGATAACGGCATAAAGTCCAGCTATCTGCGCCACTTTGTCTTTACGTAAAATCCTACCAGTTAACTCTTTTTCTATCGTGTAAAGCTCGAACCGCATTTTTCGATAGTTTTCTGTATTCAGGTTGAGTTCCGGGTTTTTCGCCATCTCTTCCAGAACTCTCAAGGATTCCTGCACTCGTTTGGCGTTAGCCGTGATTATCCCTGCAATATCCCGACTTTTCTCCTCGTCGTTAACATCCATGCTGCTTCCCACATCCCTTCCCGCATCCCGCGCCTGCAGCAGTCGTTTTTGCAGTTTCGTATCAACGACTATCGTTTTATGCCGTATGTTCTTCAGCTTTTGCGTTAAAGTGACATCGTTCAACGTCATCCGGGCGAACTCTTCAAGGATACGCAGCCCCTCGCCCAGCCGGTTAATATTCGCATCGATTATGCGTAGTTGGTCATTCGTCATTTTACTAAGTCTCGGTGGAATTCTAACATAGCTGTTCTGGACGGTAAAGCCAGAAGAATCCCTATCCCATTTGTTAATTTTAATTTGAGCTTTGTTTGGTTATTGTATCCCTCGGCTTCGCTCGGGACAGGTCTTGTATCTTGGTTATTTACCTCGCCCTCCCCTTTACCCCTCCACCGCATTCTCTATAATCTCGATACGCCTAACCTTGTTGTCCTCCCCCATTTGTATCGCCACGACGTCGATGCGCCAGGTTGACGGCAAGTCTTCGTGCTCCTGTCCGTAGCGTTCCGCTAGCGCACGTAACCGTTCCTTTTTCATTGACGTTATTGATTCTTCCGGACTGCCGAAACTCCAGCTTCGCTTCGTTCTAACCTCGATAAATACCAGCGTTTCTTCCTGTTTTGCTATTATGTCAACCTCGCCTTCGGGACAGCGGTAGTTCTTCTCCAGTATCACGTAGCCGTTTTTCCCGAGGAATTCGCCGGCTATTTTCTCACCAAGCGCGCCTGTTTCCCGTCTCCTCATGGTTGGTATCCTACCAGTTCGCCGACGGGACTGAATGACCGACGGTGCAAAGGACACGGCCCCTTTTCCCGTAAGCATTTAAGGTGCTCTTCTGTGCCGTACCCTTTATGTTCGGCGAAACCATACCCCGGATACTCTTTATCCATCTCCGTTACCAACCGGTCGCGCGTAACTTTAGCTATTATCGAAGCACAAGCGATGGAAAAACATAGACTGTCCCCATGCTTGATGCCTTTCTGCGGCAAAACAGATTCTGTCAGTTTCACGTAGTCGATAAGGAGATATTGCGGCTGTGGTTTAAGCTTTTCGATTGCCGCTATCATGGCTAGCCGCGTGGCTTTGGCAATGCCGAGTTCATCGATTATTTCGTTGGAGCGTGACCCTATGCCGTAAGATACGGACGCTTCGATAATATAACCATAGAGATATTCGCGCGTTTCTGGCTTGAGCTGTTTGCTATCCCGCACCTTGCTTTTCCACTTGGCTTTGATGTTTCCCGGCAGAATTACGGCGGCGGCTACCACCGGTCCCATTAAAGCCCCCCGCCCCACCTCGTCCACACCGGCGACATAGCGGTAACCCTGCTCTTGGAGCAGTTTTTCTTCGGCGAACGACGGTTTTTGCGACTTCATGGGAGTCCGTCCTTATTTTGGTAGTATCTTACTTACTCTCTGCCAGATAATATCGGCAATCTCATCCTTGCTTTTTAATGCGTCTATCACCAGCCAGCGTTTGGGTTCAGCCTTCGCCAGCCTTAAGTAACCTTCCCTCACACGACGATGGAAACTTAAATTCTCTGCCTCAAAACGGTCTGTCTTTTTTTCTTTATTTCTTTCAAATCCTTTTTCCACCGGCATATCCAGCAAAATCGTCAGGTCGGGCGATAAACCTTGCGTACCTATATTATTAGCGGCTTTGACCGTGACTAAATCCAACCCCCGCCCGTATCCCTGGTAAGCCGTCGTGGAATCAGCATACCTATCGCAGATGACAAGAGTGCCTTTTTTCAGGTTCGGCTTAATTACCTCCGTTACCAACTGCGTCCGCGATACGTTGAATAGCAGCAGTTCCGCCAGCGGTGATATGTTTATTTCTTGCGACCATTTGAGCAGGCGCGTTACCTTCTTGCCCAGCGCGGTGATGCCGGGCTCATGAATCAGCAGCGACGGCATCGCCAGTTTTTGCAGTCGACGGTAAAGTAGCTTCGACTGTGTGCTTTTGCCGCACCCCTCCCCACCCTCGAACGTAATGAAAAGAGACATTATCCCTTCCCCGATTTAAATTATCTCTGCCGCTCTTTAAATATTTTTACCCTGCGGTTGGGGTCCCGCCCCGTGCTGTTGGATTTAAGGTCGTTGCGCTGGGCTA
>Ga0187886_1000080_pt1 | contig 140784 bp, 143 predicted proteins | sample June2016WEW_20_1_FD_133001 | JGI IMG/M metagenome (GOLD analysis project Ga0187886, IMG submission 133001) | Peatland microbial communities from SPRUCE experiment site at the Marcell Experimental Forest, Minnesota, USA - June2016WEW_20_150 | ecosystem: Environmental > Terrestrial > Soil >...
AGCGCGCATGCGTGTTCCTAAATTGGTCAAAAATGGTTTTTATTCTTCTTTTGCCTTTTTGCGTCCGATTCGGGCTTCTCTGATAGGCCAGTCTCAGCCGTGGTGAGGATGGAAAATCATGGGTGTTGACGATAAGTGGATCACAGCGCACAGGCCAACACCTTCGGGCTGCCCGCACATTTCGAGAAGCGTGGGCACTGAAAGAAGCACGAAGACAGACGCGAAGCCCAAAAATGCCTCTAAATCGCAAAAGGCGAATTAAGACCATTTTTAACCATTTTCGGAACAGGCATGCGCGCTCTGTTCCAGACATGTCTTTCTGCCATAAGCACGCGCGCGTTCCTAACGCTAACAACCCTTTACGCATCCATTTCACCATTAGGCCCAGTGGGGTTAGTTCCTTTGTATGTCTTAGCATGCGCTATAGATGCTACTCTGCAAAAGACTGGTTTTAAACTTTGGGTATTAGCGCGCGTGCTTGTTCCTAAATTATGCTCAAGAGGGAGGCATGGCGTTTTCCCATGGTCGACGATTACTGTCACGGTTCAAGCTGCGTGCTTGCGTGCTCACACCCTCCCCCCTCAGGGTATTCTACATGACCCAAATATGGTTGAAGAGCAGAATAAGCAGTACAAGCTACTTCCCAAAAGAATTTAGGAACACGCTAGCGCGCGGCAAGCATGAAAGTGGCGGGCGGGCTCTTTCGAAACTCTTTCTCTTTTACTGTCTAAGCTTAACGTTCGAGACCGGGCGAGAATCACTGCTGCAAAGTGCTCAAGCCTCAATTTCTCAGTTCAAAGAAAGTCAAGCCTATACCTGTTATGAGGACTGACGCCCTTAGGGGAAGGACAAACGCACACGCAAGCTCAGTGAAGGAAGGATGGAACCAGAAGATCGCGTGATGGTCGAGCGCATTGAAAAGTCACCGCCCTTGCCGTGACTATCCGCCAAGCCCTCTGCATATACTCGGCTTCAGGCCCATGCCGAGTCAGTAGGGCCTTCTCCAGCGCCTACGTGCAGTACTAGTACCCTAGGGGGGAGGGGGAGGGTGGAATAGACGGGGCCAAAACGCGAATACAGGGATGTAGCGTTCTGGTCAATCGTGGGCTGAGGCTGGAGGACTCTAGCTCTTGTACCACTCTGCGAATTTTCGGAAAGCTCTTGCCCGATGTGAATGCTCGTTCTTCTCTGCGATGGTCATCTCAGCGAAAGTCTTACTGCTATTCAGCGGCTTGAAGATCGGGTCGAAACCGAAACCAGACCTTTCGCTTCCCTTTCTCTCCTCATCCGCTATTTCTCCGATCACTTCGCCGTGAAAACATACTGGCGACTGTAGCTCCGCTGAGAAGTACGCAACTGCGGACTCAAAGCGTGCCCTTCTGGCCTTGACGTTCTTCATCAGTCTCAACAGACCTTGATTTCCAACAGTCTTGTACACGTAAGCGGCGTAGGGGCCTGGAAAACCATTCAGAGCGTCTATAAACAACCCGGCATCCTCCACCATGACTGGCAAACGACACTTCTCAAAAGCATCCAAAACGCTTGCCCTAGCAATCTCTTCGAGGCTCTCACTCTGAATCTCAAGCGACTTCACTCTCAGCATGCCAACCGCCACGCTGTATTCGGCTAGAACCTGGCGGGCTTCATCGAACTTGTTAACGTTGTTCGTTGCAAAGAATATGACGCGACCCTTAAACTGAAGACTCTTCCTGTTTCCTCTCCGCGACATAGCGTCCCCTCCTCTCTATTTCCCTGACTTTATCTAAAACACTTTTCACCGCTCCCGCGCCCAACACGCTTCCGTAACCCGCCAAAACAGACTCAAAACAAGTCCCAGCGAATTCGTAATGCGTACTTTCAAGGGCCCTCTTCATCAAGTGCAGGTCAACCCCCCTCGCCTCAACCTCCCCGCTCCTGTCGCCAAGCCCGAAATCCACGAAGAAAACCCTTCCCCCCAAACCCACAATCATGTTCGACGTGGTCAAATCGCCATGAATCAAGCCGCACTCGTGAAGCCGCGCTATCAACTGGCCAATCCTGAAGCACAAGCGTTGCCTCTCACCCTCAGAAATCGCACTCAGCAGCTGTTTCACCTGTTTTCCATCGATGTACTCCATGATTATCGTCGTGTTCTTCACGTCGACCAGAAAGATCATCGGCGTTGGCACGCCAGCCCTCTTTGCCTCATGCATCAACTGCGGCTCATGAACCGTTCTGTACTTGCGAATCTGCTCATCAAGCTTCCACGGTCTGTACTCTTTGCGCAGGCGTTTCTTCATCACTGCCCTTCTGCCATGCCAGTCTGCAAGGTAAAGGTTAGCCTCAGCCCCCTTCTTGATCAGCACTGGCGAACTCACTCTGCCCACGGAACTTCAACCTCTTCAGGGCGCCACCTCAGCCTGACAAAACTCTTCTCCACCGGCGTAACGACCCCGTGATTGTAAGCAAGAGCCCCAGTCCAAGCAATCATCGCGCCGTTGTCCACCGCAAACTGCGTCTCCACCGTTTCGAACTTGACGCCATGCTCTTCTGCCACGGCTCTGATCATTGACTGCAACCTTCTGTTAGCAGCCACGCCGCCAGTCAAGAGAAGCTCTTCCTTCCCAGTGTGAGCAAGAGCCCTTTCAGTCACTTCGGTTACCATTGAAAAAGCCGTCTCCTGAAGACTGTAGCACAGGTCCTCAAGCCTGCAGTCTCCCTTCTTAAGCAGAGCAACGGACGCCGTTAACAGACCACTCAGGGACACATCCATGCCCTTGACCGAGTAAGGCAACGGAATCAACTTCTTGCCACCTAACGCGAGCTTCTCTATCACAGCACCAAACGGCATACCTACCTTTTGACGTAGCCCACTTTCCCTGGCGAAAACATCAAGGCAATTTCCGAGAGCAATGTCCAGCGTCTCGCCGAAAACTCGGTAACGCCCAGATTCAAAGGCTGCAACCATCGTGTTGCCGCCAGAAACATACAGTGTCACAGGGTTCTTGGCACCTGCTCTAAGCTTACCTATCTCAATATGCGCTATGCAGTGGTTTACTCCCACAAGCGGAATGCCCAAGTAGGACGCTAAAGCCCGGGCCACAGTCGCTCCAGTGCGCAGACAAGGACCCAAGCCTGGACCCTGAGAAAACGCCAAGACAGACAAGCTTTTTGGCCTTATCCCAGATTTTGTGAAAGCCTCTCGGAGAACTTTACTCGCCACATCAGCATGGTGTCTAGCCGCCTCTCGCGGATGGATGCCACCTTCAGGCGGCACGTAAGCGTCTATTGCGTTCGCTAGTATTTCACCGTCAAACGTCGACACACCAACGCTGAAGTCGTCAGCCGTTGATTCGATTCCCAAGCAGTAGCCTCTTCGTGCCTTATCCTTCATTTTCCCATCTTTCAACATAGTTTTTGTCGATCTTAAACATACAGCTTTTTATTTAAAAGCTGCACATATTAAAGAGGAAGATTTGGAATTGATGAAGATGCCGAAGCGCAATGACTTGGAGCAAAGGGCTCTGCAGTTCATAATGACCACAGGCTTTGAGGGTGTGCTCCAATCTGACCTGTGGCATGAATTGGACGCCAGCAGCCGCGAAGGCTCCAGAATAGCCCTTAAACTCGAGAACAAAGGACTCATCCGGAGAGAGAAAGAACTCCGAGAGGGAAGATGGACGTACAGACTGTTTCCCAAAAGGCTGCCAGCATCAATAGACTCTATAGCTGACTGCCCATGCTTGATGTGCCCAGACAACGCTCGATGTGACCCATCAAGTGCCATTTCACCGCAGGATTGTGAAAAGCTCACAGAGTGGCTTCATTATATTTCTCAAGACGAGCTGGGCGCTGTTGGTGACAGCTAGTCTTGCCTAAGGCATGGATTCAGGACAGAAAAAGAGACTACTACTACAAGAAGGCAAAGCTGGAAAAATACCGCTCAAGAGCAGCCTACAAACTTTTTGAAGCCATAGGGAAATATCATTTCATAGAGTACGGCGACGTTGTCGTCGACCTGGGCGCAGCGCCAGGCGGCTGGATCCAAGCGGCACGAAAAACCGTCGGCAAAAAAGGCTTTGTCCTAGGCGTCGACCTGAAACACATCGAACCGTTTCCACAACCCTACGTGAGAACGATAGTTTGCGACATAACAGAAGAAGAAGCAGTTCAACAGATTCTGGAAATGCTCCCAAGAAAAGCCGATGCAATAATCTCCGATGCTTCCTCGAACATCTCAGGAATATGGGAAGTTGACCATGCTCGCCAAATAGACCTAGCACAATGCGCACTCGAAATAGCGCTGCAGACATTGAGACCTTCTGGAAACTTTTTCGTCAAGGTCTTCCAAGGAGACATGCTTGACGACTTCGTGCACAAGGTGGAACACTGTTTCGAAACCATAGTCGTGGTAAAACCGAAAGCCAGCAGAGCCAAAAGCTCAGAAATGTTCATTCTGGGAACACACCTAAAGAAGCAAGGCTTAGAACAGCAAACATAAATCCTCGTCACCGCGCTAATTGACAAGCAAGGTGAAAGGTTGAGAGTAATCGCAGCAGATTCCTCAGCAGCCATACTCAACGACAAGTTTGAACCGGTGTCGATCGTTGCAGCCGCATCAGTCCTGACCCTCCCACCATACAGGGAAGCAAGCGCTTTTCTGACCGAACCCATCTTCGCCAACGCTGAAAACGGCCACGAAGTCATAATACACGAAGCAGAACTCTGCAGAGACCTAATCGCAAAAGCAAAGGCTGACGTTGTGCACCTCGACATGTCCTTGGGGTCGGTTACGCTTGAACAGCTCTCCCCGATAGAATTCACCAACATGAAAATTTCTGCAAATGCCAAACGACACCTGTTGAAGGTGTTGCCGAGGCTCAGAAAAATCGCCAACGAAATAATGCAAAAGTACGGGGTCGAAATGCTGGCCATAGGCAAAGAAAGCGTGCCAGTAAGGATCGCCGAGTTAACATCGGGCGCACACGCGATACTCTATGCAAGCGCAAGAGCTATCGATGAGAAACAAACTGTCCTGCTAGGTTTACCTTCCAGATGCCAGCCAAGGCTAACGGAAAACAACGTTTACCTATACTCGTTGATGCCTGCAGAGCACGACGTAAGAGGTGACGGGGAGGACACAGGAGAAGTTCTCAAAAAGGTCAATATCACAGAAGTATTAAACCCCGTGGCAAGGGGTTTCAGAGCATTAAGAATAAGCCCAAAGGAGGCAAAGTGATTGATGCCCAGTTTTTGGAAAGGGTCCTCATCAAGAAGGAAGCGCATTATCACCGTCGCGGTCTTCCTATTGCTGTGGCAGGTCGCCACCGGTGTAGGACTTCTGACGCACCTAAGTCAACAAGACGCCAACAGTATAAACCAGGAAATAGATCAGGAGCGGACCGCAGCCAGTGTCGAAAACATCTTCGGACACAACCTCATTCTCTGTCTAGCAACATTCGTGCCCATTGGCGGACCAATCTTTGGCTTCTTTTCAAGCTACAGCTCAGGCGTCGTATTGGTCGCATTTTCCATGTCTCCGAAGGCACAGGGATTAACGCCGCTGCTGTTTCTCCTCGCATACTTTCTAATCCCGGTCTATTGGTTAGAGAACATCTCGATGTCCATAGGCCTAGCAGAAAGCGTCTGGCTCATTCGAAGGACCATGCAAGGCTACGGCAAGAGAGAGCTTAGAAACGCCGCTGTCCTCATCGCCATTGTAACTTTGATATTGTTAGTATCTGCAATCACAGAAATCGCCCTGATAAATGCAGCTAGCGGCTAATACCATCCCATTGATCAACTTTTCGCTATTTGTTGATTTCCAGACTCATGTCTAAGGCTTTTGGGCTCTGAGTTATTTCGCCCAGACTCACGACATCGACCCCTGTTGAGGCAAATCTTGTGATGTTCTCCGTCGTTATTCCGCCACTGGCTTCTACCAAAACTTTTCCATAATACTTCTCTCTTTTGAGCAACGTCATTGCCTTCTCTATCTGTTTCGGAGAAAAGTTGTCCAGCATCACGATGTCAGCTCCAGCTCGAACAGCGGGCAGAACTTCCTCGGTTTTGGTTACTTCAACCTCAATCTTCTTGCTGAAGGAAGCGTGTTTCCTAGCTTTTTCAACGGCTTTTTCGACACTTCCTGCCAGGGCTACGTGATTGTCTTTTATCAGGATCATATCATCAAGATGAAGCCTATGCGTGTCTCCGCCGCCTATCAGCACGGCTTTCTTGTCGAAGTACAGGAGCCCAGGCGCAGTCTTTCGGGTGCACGCAACCCTAGTCTTAACCTTGGCCTTTCGAAGCTTCTCAACCAAGTTCCTCGTCGCTGTCGCTATGCCACTCATGCGCGAAAGAAGATTAACCAGGGTCCGTTCTGCCGCCAGAAGCGTGCGAGCATCTCCGGAGATTCTGAGCAGAGCTTCACCTGGTCTCACTTCTTTCCCGTCATTCACTGAAGCTTTGACTTCGAGTCCTAAACTCTGCAGAAAGATCTTTGCTTCTTCAATTCCAGCAACGATCCCCAGCTGTTTTGCTACCACTGAGGCCTTCACATTTGTGTCTGCGGGAATTATCAGCGATGTGGTTATGTCTCCTTGTCCTATGTCCTCGGCCAGCAATGCTCGAAGCTTCTCTTCTAGAATCTTGCGCGGCAAGAACATGCTTCTAAGTTCTCAGCTATTCGGCTTAAAACACTTGTTGCAGTCTTCTATTTTCCAGCCGCTTCAATCACGTTCTGAACAGCGTTTTCCAATCCGTCATACTTCAGGACTTCTTCTTGAACCTCAGCAGCTCTCTGAGCCATTTTACCCTGCAAAGTCGCTTTGACGTTTTGCAGTAGTTTTTCTTTGCTCAAGCGATTCTGTAAGATGATTTTTGCAACACCGATGTTCTCTGCCTGTTTTGCATTGCTGATCTGCTCGGTGTGACTAGGTGTGGGTACGAGTATCATGGGCTTGCCATAGCACATACACTGAGTTATCGTTCCATGTCCAGCGCGTCCTATGACCAAGTCGCACGCTTTCAGGTATTCAAAACGGTTAGGAACCCACTTGTAAATCGTAACGTTATTATGGCGTGTGGGCTTGCTGTCTGCGCTTGGATAGCCAAGGGACATTATGATTTCATAATCTTCTGGAAACTCCAGCAGGATTCTTCTCAGAACTCCGGTTACGAAAGCCTTCTCTGACGTTGGGCCGCTCACTGCGGCAAATATTATTGGCCTGTCTGTTGGCAGGTTCAATTTTTCGCATATTTCCTCTCTAGCCGGTAATTCTTCTGGTTTCGTCGGGAGTATCGGTCCTATAAGCTTCACATTTTTTCGGTAGGGTTTTGGGATGGTGAGATTGCCGATTGCTATTGTGTATGGTTGCGGAAAATCCGGAATTAGAACTGTGTTTCCCCCTGTCCAAATTTTACCAACAAGAGTCAAAGTGACTGCGTCTGCGAACCTTGACAAATGTAGAAGACGCTTTCTCCTTGGAACTATAGGCTGGAACTGGTTTAGTATGCAGATTCTGGGAATCCTTAAAAGTCTACCCGCCAGCAAAGGTGAGGCACGCGAGTCTGAAACAACGACATCCGGCTTGAAACCCTCAATCGTTCTGATTTCTGCGTTGAGCTGTTTTAGAAGAGTGAACGTGGCCAAAAACGGGCCCGGATTGATCGCAGTCTGCGTGAAATCAACGCTCCCGTCGGGTTTGACTTGGAACCCAATTGGAGGAGCCTTTATGAGTGGAAAATTCTCGCGCTCAACGTATCCTATGCCTTCTCGGTAAGTTGAAAAAACCACTTCAGCACCGTTTTCCTTGAGCCTCCTCGCAACGGGCACGCATCTTCCAACATGTCCCAAACCGATCCCGTTAGGAGCAAAATAGACTTTCATACCGCTATTTCCCGCCAACAGCCTTGCGCCATATCTCTTCTCTTAATCGTTCTTTATCAAAGATCAGCCCGAGAGTCTTGTTGAAAGTCGAAGACGTAAAGATGCGCCGCTAAGCGCAAATGGATGCCGAGCGGTTCTTAACTTTTTGGGGACTCGCAGAGCGTTTAGGTAAAACTCTTAAGCTGTGCACACGCACTTACCAACGAAAAGGAGGGTAAGTATGGCCAAACAGGAAAAGGCTGTCACGAAGGACATGCTCGTTGGCATGGCGGTCGTGGATTCTAATGGTCGTTCTGTCGGAACCGTTAAAGATGTAGCTTTCGTGGTTGGCAAGATGGGCTTGTCTTTGCGCGTTGAGGGAAAGAAAGGCGAAGGTCGAGACATATCATGGGAAGAAGTCCAAGCCATAGGAGACTTCATAGTGTTGAAGCCTGCACAGGCCCAAGTTCAAGACACACAGAGGACGGCACCGACCTGCCCCACGTGCGGCGGGCCGGTACGGTACATTGAGCAGTACCAGAGATGGTGGTGCGACAGAGACAAAAAATACGTGTAGCTCACATCTTGTCTCTCACGTTTTTCTCTATGACCATAATTTCCTACGTCACGAGCAAATGAAAAACTTTGCGCGCAGGACTCTAGAGCTTCTTGGTCCTCGTTTTCTTTCGCATATCGACCATCACTACTTCGCCTTTGGGTGAAAGCTCTTCAGCAATGATGGAACTGAACTTGTAAATCTTCGTGCCTTTCACAAGCCAAGAATCTGGAGGCAAGCCAGCCTTGAGGCAGCATTGGCACAAGAAAGTCTCCTCATCCCATTCCCATTCGACAGGCACTTGAGGCAGGAGCAGCCCCTTGCAGACGCCTCTTTCAACGATCAAACCGTCTTCGCCCACCTTGATCTGCGCGCAGTATTCCTTCGGGTTCTTCACCTCCACTGTCTCAGGAGGTGTGAGCACGCTCACCTCGAAGACAACGTGATCAAGTTCACCAAGAGAAACGGGCGGAAACCTTAGGTCCTGAGTTGCCGCGCTTATCGCAGACTCTACAACTGCTTCAACCAGCGGCGTCGTCGGGTACGGAAAGCCAATGCATCCCCTGAGAGCTTTCTGGTCACCCTCAAGCTTATTTATCGTAACGAAGACCCCGCATGGTCTTAGCAGTTCTTCCGAGACACCCATCGGAATCTTCGCGTGCTTCCCAGTTTTCAAATACTCTTCAACCGCCTTCCGTGCCAGCTTCACGAGAAAACTGCCTTCATCCTGACTAAGCTGAAACGACAATTTTGAATACTCCCCGCGTCACGGAGAATACTAGTGTGCAGAGATCAAAGTTTAAATCTTTGCTGAGAATGGAAGGTCTAAAATTTCATTGATTCTTCGCGTATTCCATCCTTAGTTATTATCAGAAAATCTATCCCGTCTCCGCTCATTACGTCTCTGCTCACGGCAGACTTCATTGCCCTCATGACCAGGTCCTTCGCTTCATCCATCCCCATGTTGTCCTTGTATCCTTCCTCAACGACTCCCATCGCAATCTCTGTTCCCGACCCAACGACCGTATACCTGTCAGGAAGCACTGAACCCAGTGGGTCTAGCGAGTACAGTGAGGGACCCTCTTTGTCCACTCCCCCGACGATTGTCTGCGTGATGAGAGGTGCCAACCGACGGCTGAAGAGTAGACTGGACATGAGCTTAGCGACCGATCTGACCGATATGGGTCGGCCAACATCCAGGTTAAACAGGTTTCCGTAGGCTTCGACTTCTCTGATGAGAACCTGCATATCTGAAACCAGTCCAGCACAAGCTGCGCCTATGTGGTCCGTGATTCTGAAAACCTTCTTCCCTGTCTTGCTCACAATCAGATAACCATATGAAACCCGCTTCTCAGAGGCCAGAATAGCACCATCTTTGAAGATTACGCCCACAGTTGTGGCCCCTGGAATAAACATGTAACCATTCTGTGCTTGCTTTTCCATATGACAACACCTTTCCCGTTTTATGCACGGACAAACTATTAAACTTAATGATAAAGGGTTCTGTTAACTCTTCGGGTCTTTTATGGATAAATGTTTATCCATGTTAACCAGAGGGGCTTTTAGCAAGTTTCTTGTTTTGTCTTAAACCCTAAATAGAAGTTCAACCCACAAGAACCGTCGAGGTTCTGTTTTCAAAATGGGGAAGAGAACTCCTCTTATTGACACTGCGAAACCCGTCAAGGAGTACGATCTTGATGACCCTAGTGCCCAACATGAACTTGGGATCTCAAAGGGCGACCCAGCACATCCGTGCAAAATTTCCGATAGATATACCATCTACAGCAATGGCAAGCGTGCCATTATCGAGTTCAAAAGGTCAAACATGCACAAAGCAGTAGAGCAACTAGACTCCTCAGCTCATCTCTTAGTTCCCAAAAATCCAGTGGATTTCCTCATAGTTGTCTCCGACGGGTTAAGCAGAACCGAGAGTAGGTTTTTTAAGCAAGAACTTAGAACACATAGACTAGTTGACCCAAGCAGAAATGATGAACCTTATCGGGTTAAGGTTGCACCGTTTTCTTGGGAGTTACTGATTTTTTACGAGGAACAAGTGGATAACATGTATCGTATGTATAAGAATCTTTCGGGTGATCGGTGAAATGGGCATATACATAACTCTGAAAAGACCTGAAGCAACTACCTTCAGAGACGTAGCTTTAAATCGGCTCCACTATGCAACAGAAATAGCACTTTCCTTTGTCAATGGGCATGTGTTCGAACCTCAAGGGATAAGTGTCTGGCACAATCGACCTTCAGAGGCTTTAGGGGGAGAACGGTTGTTTCCAGAAGTGAAAGTCTCAGAATTTTTCCGAGATATGGCTAAGCTGAAACAGCAATTCTCTGATAGCAAGTTCTTTCCATTTGAGCTGCTAGTTTCAACAGTTGTGAGAATAGAAGGCTATTGGGACTTAGATGGCGATCGGCTTTCAGGTTTCTTCTCTATCAACAATAGTCCAAGCTGGCGTGAGGTCTACCGCGACATAGAGATCGATGCCTATGGAAAGGGCGAAACAGAAGATTTGGTAGATACAATTTGGAAACGGGACGATGCAAAAGGCATATTCAAAGAAATCATCAGAACCCTGAATAATGCAGCAAAAGGACAGAGCGTTATTCCGCATGAAGTATTTTGCACCGTCGGAATCCCTGAAAAAGGAGTGGTCAAGAACATCAGAGGTATCCATTGCTCTAGCAGACGGTATCTATATGACTTTTTCTATTCAGCTCTCAGCGAACAAGGCGAAGCAGATGTACGTGAAAAACTTGGACCATTAAGACAAAGTTTCTTCGTTGGCACGCTAGCGGATAACAAAATAGTGGCTCAGAGATTTGAAGAAGCATTAAGAGAGACATTAATAGAAGAGGAAATTGGTCAAAGCGTAACCTACTTCGCGAAGGAATCTAAATCCTTTGAGCAACTGTATCAGAAAGTCTACGAGAACGTGTTCAAACCAGCTTTCAAAAGACTACCTAAAGCGAATGATGTTAGACAAAATATAGCAGCAGGTCTAGAGCATACTCCACCTCTAGGTTAGCTTTTTTGCTTATATTCCCTTAACGCACGTTCTTGCTTTCTTTTTCAATGATCAGTTTATCGCCTTCTATTCTCACTATGAGTGATTCACCCACATGGAAGGGGAAATTGCTATCGTTGATTAGGTCCGTTTTGAGGTAGATAGTGTGTCGTGACCCGACTTTGTTGATCTTTGTTTTAACTTGACCTGCCAATTTCTACACCTCTGCATATACTTAGACGAACCATGTATTTAAGGTTTATACTACGGTCTAAACATAGGTGTGGAAACTCTTATATACCTGTGTGTACATTAGTATATACCAAGGTGTAGACCGATGAAAACCTCAAACACACGCAAACTCCGTGCGTACTCTCTTCTGGCTCACGGTAAGGTTGACAAGATAAGCGATTCAACTTATCGAGTTTGGTCTCAGACTGAAGAAGGCAAACACTACATCGTGGTAAGAGAGGGACTTGAGTGGAAATGCGAATGCCCCGATTTTGTCCTTAATCATGTAGCATGCAAGCACATTCATGCGGTTCAACAGATCAGGTTAAATGAGCAGGTTGCATTTCCTCTTGAGAAAGAGGGTGAGAACCTATGCAAAGAAGTAGAATCACCAGAACAGGTTTGTAAATTCTGTGGCTCTCAAAATATCGTGAAGAGAGGATACCGAAACACTCAGAATGGAAAGGTTCAACGGTTTTTCTGCAAAGACTGTAAGAGAAAATTCATTATTGACGAAGGGTTTGAGAGAATGAAGGCTACTCCTGAAACTGTCACCGTAGCCCTTGACCTTTACTTCAAAGGAATCAGCATGAGAGCGATAGTTGACCACATAAAGCAGTTCTACGGGGTAGAGGTTAGCCATGTAGCGATTTACAAGTGGATAAGAAAGTACGTTTCCATGATGAAGAAATATTGCGATCAGCTAGTTCCAAAAGTGAGCGGAATTTGGCATAGCGATGAAATGACATTGAACATAAAAGACTTAGACAATCACGAAAACCTGAGATGGGCTTGGAACGTAATCGACAACGAAAGCCGATTCTGGCTTGCCTCTCAAATAACGGAGAAAAGAGAAATTGCAGACGCAAGACAAGTTCTAGCTCAAGCCTCAAGCCTTTCAAAGACCAGACCAATGGCAATAGTGACAGATGGATTAAGATCCTATCAGGATGCGATAGCGAAAGAGTTCTACACAATGAAAGCACCGAGGACAGAACACGTTAGAATACCCAACATCAGAGACCGTTCAAACAACAACATGATTGAAAGACTTCACGGAACGATTAGGCAGAGAAACAAGGTTATGCGCGGGCTCGATGATGAAGAGACAGCACAGACAATGATGGATGGCCTGAGAATCTACTACAACTTCATGAGACCTCACATAGCACTAGGAGGAAAAACTCCTGCACAACAAGCGAAAATTGCTGATAGTTCAACACCTGAGAATTGGAAGTCACTAATCAAGAAAGCAACAAAAGTCCAAAAACCTCTCTAAGTTAGTTTCTTTGATTTTTGAAATTTCAACATACAAGTTATCAAACAAGATAATGCCAAGTTGTCATTTAAGTTGGAGAGCCAAGTCTTGGCATTTATCGGGGAAATTATTGGTTGTTCAAGAGGCTGTTTTTTTGTCGTTTGTTCTTATAAAATGCCTCAACAAAATCATCTATTCTCTTTTCAACTTTCTTGAGTCTCTCAGTATCATCTTGTTCAGCCAATGAATGGGCTGACATCGATAATAGCGCAAGCGTTTCATGTAAAGGGATTTTTGGGTTGAACTTGTCTAGTCGTACTTTTCCAACAATCGAAGCGGATAGACCAGATTTCCCACCAGAAGATAAAGTGCTAAGGTTTGTTCTGACAACAGACGAATTGAGAATAGCACACACGTAATGAGCTTCTTTTCTAGTGTTCAGAGGAATATACGAAACGACATGTTCGGGAAGAACTAGTTTCTTGCCTAATTTTTTATCATCCACAGAAGACACAACTAAGAAATCAGGATAGAAGCCCATGTTCTTCCAAACAACTTTGTATTTTGAATCCCAATCATTTAGATCATAGATCGAGTAAAATGGGTTTTTGCCCTTGTGAAACATTTTCAAGAAAATCTTTCTATCTAATAGTTTCTCTTTGAAATCGGCTAACCATTCATAAGTATTTGGCGTATCCATTTTCATTTCATTTTCGTTATTCTCACCTAGGCGCGACTGTGGAAGAATACAGTAAGTGTATTTTTCTCCGTTGACATCCCCCAATTTCCATCTGTTGATATGGCGTGACATAATCAATGGATAAATTCTATCCTTTTCGAGGTCTTTCACTTTGCTTTCACAGTTTCGTATCTGGACAAGAGTTCCCTTATCTATCAACAATTCTAAGCCAAAAAATGGCTCTTTTAATCCATGATAAACTCCTGTCCTGATTTTGTAGTCAAACTCTCCTGAAGCATTAAGCTGTTTTTGGCCTTTGTATATAGCCCAAGTGGAGAGCGGATCAGTATCATCTGATGGGTCTGCTTTATAATCTTCCAGCTCATGGGTTCGCTTACCAGCCCACTTTCTGTATTTTATAGGATAATCTGTCTTTTCTCCTTTCTTCGCTACGATCAGCGATACTGCGTTACCAATCTCGAATGGGTTTTCTTTGCTAACATCTTCAACAATAATAATCTTAAGCGGATTTTTGAGTTTGGAAATTTCCACGTCTTTAGGCAATCTGTTGAAGTTTCTGAACCCTCTACCAGACGGAATTTGATACATGGGTTTTATGAGAAAAGCAATCGAACCATGATTCTTCAAATAAACATCCGAACACACGTAAAAGAATATGGCAGATATGTCTCGCTTGACTTTTCCCAATCTTGATTCTAAACCTTTCGTGAAGTACATACCGTACTCATCATTGATTGCCATCATGTGTTTTTGGTATTCGTCGTTCAAGAATTCCCAGTTGACCCAAGGAGGGTTCCCAATTACGAAATCAAATCGTTCTTGGAAGAGAGTGGAGAACTGATTGATTATGATGTCGCACCAAATTTTGTTTTGATTCTGGTTGCTTAGCTCCAGTAGCTTATCGTACAATTCTAATAGATGATAGATCACTTTGTCGTTGTACCCAAATTGGCTTTCTAACTGTTCTTTTGTATGCTTTGCATCAATTTGTTTGTCAATATTGCTTTTTAGAAAATACATGATTTCTGATATGCGAGTCTTTGCTTCAGCGGGTATGCGAAAAATCCCTTTTGTTGTTTTGATATTATACAAGTTTACTTTGTCTGTTAATTTTTTCTGTTTTTCAAGTTCTGGTAAAACGATTGAATCGGTGAGGTATATTGGAATGGTCACTTGTGTTTTTACCAAATTAAAGCGAGATAATGCTATTAGATAATTGGTTCTTGCTGTTAAGACTGCTATTGGGTTTATGTCAAAGCCAACTATGTTTTTCGAAATATCCGCAACTAGTCTTTCCTTATGTTGTTCTTTTTTATACTTTTCAAAAATCCTATTGATAATAGCCACAAGGAATGTTCCCGATCCACATGCTGGATCGAGTGCTCGTGTGTTCACATTGCCATCGAAACCAGCAAGGCGAACAAGATATTTTGCTAACCAATCTGGAGTATAGAACTCGCCCAGGTCATGTCTAAGCTGTTTAGGAAAGACTTCTTGGTAAAAGTTCTTCAAGTAATCAACAACGTATTCTGGTTTGGTTATGAACTCAGCGAAGTCAAACCAATCTAGGCGTGTAATTATGTCTTTGGCGATCTCTTCTATTTCCTTATCCCAAACATCTAAGTACCAAGAAAGAAAAGTTCCTTCTATAAAATTATCTATGCCAATATCCCGAAAGAACTTCCCGTCTTCTATCTCTTTTAGTTCCTTTTCCAACTTTTCCGATTCCAAAAGGGTTTTCATGTGGGATTGAGCCGTAGCATAATTAAACAGGTTTTTTGCTACTTCAGAAGCGACAATTTTAACGATAAAAGCGTAGTATGTATGAATTGCAAAAATGAGTCTGCTTTCTTCGGCTTCCTCTATACCGACTAGTTTCGCAAATTCCTTGAAATGTTCTTTAATTTTCTGCTTGTTAAAAGAGTTGCCGTATATCGAGCTAAACCTCAAATTCCATTCGTCAAAAAGCATCTTTGCCCTCTCATTCTTGCAGACAGATTTTGAGTACAATGTTTTCAAAGATTCTCTTGTTTTTGCTTTATTGAAACCAAACTGTGAGGGTAACTCAATGAACGAAATCTTATACAAACCTACAAGATAGTTTACCATCATCTCAAAACTTTGCCTAGTAAACTCTCTTTCGTCATAATCCCACTCGCTTTCAATCCAACGCACAAAAATAATCAATTTGCCATCAAAGACTATTCCAACGAGTTTTTCTCGTTGCGCTGAAGGATAAGCACCCAAATAGTCATCTTTAATTTGATTTAGTGCGTGTTCTTTTCCCGCATGTGATAGGAGTTTGCCGACCGACTCATACTCTATGATTACTTTTCCATATGTAGCATCCTGTCTTTTCTTAGAAACGACAAAGATGTTTCCTGCTTTTTGTTCATATTGCCCTTCAATGTTTGAGAAACCTAGCCATTCAAAATAGTTTTTGAGAACATGCTCAAATTCTATTTCCAGTTTCGTCTCGCGTTTTTGCTCGCATTTTTCGATAGCTCTTTGGGCTTTTTCGAAGAAATCGGTGCTGTTAGCCATGTTGTCTTAATGTACGGTCTATCTTTTTAACATCTTTGGCTCGGTTTAGGGATAGTAAAACAAAGCTTGTTGTCATGGAAATAGGTACGAAATGGTTTCCTGCACTTTGGGCATTTATATTGTCGCACAAGATAGTAACCCTGACGGTATTTCCATTCCTTTTTATGCTTAACGTTAATCTCCGCGTTGCAACGTGGGCAGTTCATTCATTTACCACTGATTTTGCCAGAATAGAAACACCTAATTAATAAGGTTTTTAGTTAATAAAAAGCCCCGACAGTTAACAAACTTCTTTAAGACCCTAAGAGTTAACAGAACCTGATAAAGGGTTCTGTCAAGTCTGCGTCTGATTAGATTCCATTTAAAAAATCGTCGGATAAGTCTACAACCAAGTACGTAGTAATGTTACCAATGGCCTCATCCGCCCTTCTGGCGGGTTTCCAGTTGGGCCAGTCAATATGATGAAGATTGCAATGGCAAGAAAAATGACGAAAGCAATGGTAAGCAAAAATAGTATCCAATCTTTCTTCGTAACTGTTTCTGCCATTGTCTTCCCTGTTCTTGAGGCTGACTATTAGATTATATGTAGGGTTGTGCCATAAAAGAGTTTACGATTTGTGGTTCTGCGCTGGAGACTTCTCCCGCACGATCCCTGTTTTTTCTCTTCTCGTTTACTACGAGAGCTGGGGCCCCTTTTTGCTGAGACCATTGTAGGGTTCGTGTTTGCGGTGACCATAGAAGCCGGCGCTGAATGACAAGAAAATAATTCTTTTTTCGTGTGAGCAACCAAAAAGAGCCTACCGCTAGGAGCTAAGAAATACCGTGCATCAGAACGTTGTAAGGTACACGAGCCCGCAACGTTCCTCTACCCCGTCGTTTTTTACCGCTGAAAAATTTGTCCGCATGAATAATGCCATTCCTAATCTGCCTTCCGCGCGCGGATGACGATGCCTCGGCAAGTGTGTGCGCGGTTTTCTTAATAGAGCGCGTATGTGCAAGAGTGAACAAGAGGAGCAAGAAATAAAACTTGATGCGGCGATAGTTCTACGAGAGGAAGCAAGCATGATAAGCGTTTACATCGAGAAGGTCGGAAATGTCTGGTTTGGAGTCGCCTTTGAAGGAGAATCTGTCTACGCGACAACGTTTGCCTCAACTCAGAACAATGCTTTGCGAGGATTGAGAGAAAGTGTCCCCTTTCATGTTTCTGCGGAAAACCCAAAGAAAACCGAGTTTGCCCACTCTGTGATCGAAGCGTTGAAGGAGATTTACGATGGAAAAGACGTTTCTCACAGCTTCTCCCTGGCCGAGGAGCATCTGCCAAAGTACACTAAGAAGGTAATCGAAACCGTTTGCAAGGTACCGCTGGGTTACGTAACCACGTACGGTGAAGTTGCCAAAGCCGTCGGAGGAGGGCCAAGAGCTGTTGGGCAGATCATGGCTTCAAACCCCTTCGCACCGGTCTGCCCGTGCCATCGAGTTGTAAGAGCGGACTTCACACTGGGTGGGTACGGAGGCGGCTTGGACGTCAAGCTTGCTTTTCTGAAGCGTGAAAGGCGCGGATACCCTGATGAACGCGAAATTCCAGTGGACGGCAAGAAATTGCGAGTGTTTCCAGTCGAGCTTGCGATCAGGAAAGCTCAGCAGGGGTAAATGTTAATTCTCTTCCACAGATAACATGTTCCAAGAGACGATCCGAATGAGCAAGCGGGGTCTTTACGTAGGAAGGTTTCAACCTTTTCATCTGGGGCACCTCAGCGCGATAAAGGAAGTTCTGAAAGAGGTTGACGAAACGGTAATCGTCATCGGCAGCGCGCAGTACAGCCACAACCTTAGCAACCCGTTTACCGCAGGAGAAAGGCTGGTTATGGTTCGTGAAGCGTTGGAGGAATGCGAAGTAGACTATAGACGGGTTTGGATCGTGCCCGTTCCGGATGTGCACTTGCACATGATGTGGGTCTCTTCCTTAGAGGGCTATACTCCCCGCTTTGACGTTGTCTACTCTAACGAACCGTTGACGCGTCGTCTCTTCACTGAGGCTAGATACAAGGTGAAGCCCATTCGTTTCTTTGACAGAAAGCTATACTCTTCGACCGAGATCAGAGAGAGAATGGTCAAGGACGAAAACTGGGAAAACCTCGTGCCCAAAAGCGTGGTAGCTTTTATAAGAGAAATAGACGGAATCAACAGGCTCAAAGACCTGAGCAAGAGCGACAAAGTCTAACGGCATTCGATAAAGAGACCTTGCACACTCACAGATTATGAATGATTGCTCTCCTTCTCGCAAGGTGTCGACCGTTTAAAAATCCAAGGAGGTAAATGCTTTCCTAGAGGCGTCCAAATCGTTATCCTCGTCTTGTGAAGATCAACAAAAAGCGCTCTCATGCGCCATTTTCTTACAGCCTTTCCTCGATTTCTGAAAAGCCTCACTGCCTTCTCCCCGCCCAGATCGCGCCTGCGATTACGATCACAGACAATTGAGACAGAAAGAGAAGTATCAACGTCTGGGTAGCGTTGACGAATATTTCCTCGAACATTTCTGGTCAAGAATACGTTCTCATCTCAGCCTAAAAGCAGGATTTCCACGCTTGAAATAGGTAGCGGGCACTCATATTCAAGAAACCGACATATAGAACGACCGTCTGGACTGATGGCCGAGGCTAAGATCGATGAAGGAGGACCTTGTCTCCGTTCTTTACCTTGAACGCTTTTGATGCGTTGCCTTGGTTTATTGAGAGTTCAAGGAAATTGTGACTTCCAATCAGTGCTAGCGGTTCCTGCGCCTCAACTTCCCCGTAGGCCCTGCAGAACCTCAATGTAAACCAAGTGTTTTTCACCTTGACCTTCACAGCCTTTATAGTTCGCATCGGCGCAAGCTCTTTTTCTCCAATGTTTGTTATTATGTTTCCAAAGTCGTCCACGTGAATCACCTCACCAACAAGCCCTGCCTTCCTCCTGACGACTTTCGTAAATTCAGGGGCTGTCATCTTTCTTGTTTCTCGCCCAAAGTCTGACGGGGGTTTTCCGTTTGCTAGGTGGGCTGCTGCTGGCGAGAAGATGTCCCGTCCATGAAACGTGTCGGAGACGTTTGGCATCATGAACCTTGAGTTCGTTAACTCGTAAACGTGCTCTATTCCCTGGGCTTTCGCCGCCAGAACAAGCACTCCGTTGTCTGGCCCAATGAAATAACCGTGTCTCGTTCGTATACACAGCGGACGCCTCTTGGTTCCAACTCCAGGGTCGACAACCGCAACGTTGATGGTGCCTTCTGGAAAATACGGAGCTGCTGACGCTAAGATGTATGCCCCCATCCTTACGTTGAATTTTTCGACCTGATGAGATACGTCCACGATCATGGCGCCGAGGCATATGTTCAGAATCACAGCTTTCATCTCTGCCACATATGGGTCCTTCAAGCCAAAATCAGTCGTCAGAGTGATTATGCGCCGAGCCATGTCATTCTTTTATAAACAACACCCAATAATTAAGTTTCCACGCGTAAGCACCGAAGGACTGCAAGAATGAAGCACTACGGAAAACTGACGACCAAGGACACTGCGTTGACGGTGACTTTCACGGCTTTGTACGCTGTTTTCGGATTCATAAAGATCTCTCCGATAATCGGCCTACCAGGGCAAGCAATCACTGCTGCTGCGATCATAGCGCCGATCATTGGAATACTGCTCGGCCCCTACATAGGAACTCTATCCGCGTTTCTGGGGGGAACGATCGGGTTTTTTCTGGGCGCCCTCTCCTACCTGAGCTTCGCCTCAGGCGTTGCTGCAGCATTCTGTGCCGGAATGGTCAAAAGTGGAAAAAGAATAATCAGCATACTAGCCTACCTTTCTCTGCTACTGCTTTTTGCGTTCTATCCAATTGTCGGACCTGCATGGCTGTTCCCCTTAGAACTGTGGTTCCAGATAGCGGGTCTCATCATTCTGGTCTCGCCCCTGCAGTCCGCGGCTGCAAGGTCTCTAGAATCTGGAAGCAACCTGAAACTGCTCCTCGGATTTTTCATCACTTGTCTGACGTCCACGCTCGCAGGTCAGATTGCCGGGTCATTAATCTTCGAAGCCTTGACACCGAATGCGACAACTCTGTTGCCGACTTGGCAAACACTCACGGTTCTTTATCCTGTAGAGCGAATTGTCATCGCATTAGGTGCGATGTCCATCGGAGCTTCGTTGTCAAAAGTTCTGAAATCAACCAATCTCTGGCCCGGTCCACGGAAGCGTTGAACAGCTGCTGCAAGAGGTTCAAAGTGGCAGATGCTTCGTCATAAGTGACGGATTCTATGCTCCAGACAGAGACGAGAGTGCCGTTGAATGTCGCGACTTCCGTCGACGGGCGAGGCACACATAGCCGTCCGTGCCTAGCTGACCTGCTGAGAAGAGTATCTCTTTCGGACCCGTGACAGAAAGTATATCTGCAGCATGGCTATCACTAGCCAAACAACCAAAAGGACGGCGGATACTATTCTCAGCTCCCAACTCTGAACGAAGAGGTTCACAAGGAAAAGAGTAACGAAGAGAGCAATAGTGACCAACTGAACTAGTCTTAGCGTTATGATTCTGTTTCTTGGATTCCATGCCCCGCCTCGCGCAGATCGCAGTTCTTCTACTTGCTTTAACCTTTCTTCTGAAAGATAGTACTTGCCGTTCACTTCCACGAAGACGCCTAAGCGACCGAGACGCCTCTTCATCGCCTCTTCGAACCTCGGCGGAAGACCGAGCTCCTCAGCCGTCATCGCCTTGTCAGGACTGATCGCTCCCTTCTGGCGAAACTTCTCGACGACATCGTGGAACCATCTTTCGATCCGTTCACGCCTTTCGAACATGACATTCCAACCCCGTGGACACCGTGCTCGTTACTCGTCTGCGGTCTGCTCTAGACCTTTCAGGACTCTTGACGCGAACTCCCTCATCGCATCTGCCTTGACCATCGCGATGCCGCGCCTCTTCTTGCCCGCCACCACGAGCAACAGGTCTCCTGGCTTTATGTTGAAGTCTTTTCGAGCCTTGACGGGAATGACGACTTGGCCTCGGTCGCCGACTTTCACCGTCCCATAAACAGACATACCTTCGTCACGTGCACTCATAGCTATTCCACTTTTTGCATATTTCACATAATTCATACTTCATAAAAGGCTTTACGCATGATTCGCACGTGGCTCGTGCAAGGGGACCAGGCTATTCGATCGAGAGAGCGCGTTCTGAACTCTATGTTAAGAAAGCGTCCCGATCAGCGAAAAGCCCCCGCCAGCTTCCACCAAAGGGCTACATCAACAGTACCGTCTAGAGAAAAAAACGAGGGGGAAGGGGTAGACGTGTTAGACGAGGCAAAACGCGAAAGAGGGAATGTTGTATCTGTGGCAAAAAGCGAAACAAGAACTAGATTATGCTCCACAAGCTCACGTCTCGGCGAGTAAGCCTTCCAGATACTTCCTGCTTTCCTCGATCTCCTTCTCACCTGCCCGAATTTCCAACGTGAGCCAGCCATCATAATGAACCTCTCGCAAGCACTTGACAAGACTTCGAAAATCTATATTGTCCTTTCCGAGTGCAAGATGAGTCGCTTTTCGGTAATCCTTCTCCAACGTAGCATCATGAACGTGAACATCCACAAGTCTGCCTTTAAACATGTGAACCGCTTCGGAAAGACTGATATCCACTTGGTGCAAGTGACCAGCTTCTAAGAGAACGCCGAGCCCTTCCGACGGAAAATCCGAAACAAACCGAACAAAATCAGTCAAGCCTTCAAAGATGAAAGGCCTGTAGCAGAATGATTCCAAAGCCAGCTTGATGTTTTTGCTACGTGCAAAATCCACCTGCTCCTTCAACAGTCTCAGGAAACGTGCCCTCGCCTCCAACCACAACTCGGCCGATTCGTCTCCCATCGAAAAAAACGGCGGATGAACTGACACCAAAGTCGCACCTATCTCACTGCCCAACGTAACTCCACGGCGCACCTGCTGTATCATTCTATTATACTCTGCTTCGGACGAAGCGAACTTCGAAGCGTCGAACAGCCCTCCAACATGCATACTTCTCCTCATGTCCAGCTCGTCAAGGACCTGTTTCAAAAGTCCACCATTGATCGACGCATAGTCGGCAAGCGGGCCGACCTCGAGAGCCCTGAAACCTAGCACAGCTGTTTTCCGCACAAGCCTCAAGAGTTCGTCGTTGCCGTGCGGCGGGCTTGTTTTGAAAAACCCTTTCGGAGCCTCATGAAGGGCAACGATCATGCTCTGGCCTTTCTCTTTACGCTTGATTGCGTTCCCAAGGTGTTCATGAATATGCATTCTTTGAAGGGCATCATCATGTCAGCGGAACCGTAAACGCCATCATCAAAATCCACAGGAGCACCCTTGATCAGCACTAGGGGAGTTTTCTCAGTCGCCTCGCCCATCAGCAAGTGGGCTGCTGACGCCAGATCATCCGCAACTGCCTGTCGCGTGATCACGATGGACTTTCCGAAGAGGTCCTTGCAGCCTCTGTTGTCCCTTATGGGTTTAAACCCTGCAACTGCCAAGGCCAAGCCGGTCGTTCCGATTCTGAGAGGAACCAGACCGCTGTCAACTATCATAACGGCGACATCTTTGCCAGTTCTGCGTTTGATTCGGTCCTTGACCTCTCTTGCAGAAGCCGCAGGGTTCTTGGGCCACAGGACAGCGTAATCAGAGGGCGCGTTCTTGTTGTCTATGCCCGCGTTGGCAGCCATGACTCCGTTCTTGAGCGTCAAAACGGCTTTCTCAACTCCTCCGCAGATCCTGTCTGCTTCTCGCAGGATCAGCTCGGCAAATTCTGGCTTCAACGAGTATTCCTTTGCCAGTCTCTTGGCCTCTTCCGAGGGTTTCACCTCACTTAGCTTAACTACGCGTCCTTCTGAACAGGACACAACCTTCGAAGTCAACGCCAACACATCGTTATCTTCCAGCTGCAAGCCTTTAGCCTTCAAAGACCTGAGAACCAACTCGACCAAGTCATCTCCAGTCTTAACGACACGTGTCTTGACGGCAATGAGCCTCAAGCGAGCTCAACCTCCGTGCACGACGGGAACAAAAATCACTTCATCCTCATCATTCACGCGCGTCTCCAAACCGTTCAAAACACTGATTTCCTTTCCGTTCACGAGCACCAGCATGCTCCTTCTAGGCTCTCCGGACTCGGGGTCGATCAGAGAAGATTTGAGTTTAGGCAGCTGTTCAACAGTCTTCTTCACGAGGGCCGTAAGCGAAACGGGCCGTCCAAACTTGAGTGTTAGCTTGTCTTTGCCTGAGATGCCTCGAAAAGATCCGACGAACTTCACGCTTACAATCATCACAGCTTTCCTTCCCGTCTTACAGAATGACCATTACCGAAACATCGTTCACGTTTGTGCCCGTGGGCCCTGTGAAGATGAGGTCGCCGAGCCTGGAAAAGAGGTGGTACGAATCATTGTCAGCCAAGAACTTCTCAGGAGCTAGGCCGATCTTCTTTGCCCTGGCCAGCGATTGCCCGTCGACGACTGCTCCGGCAGCATCCGTCGGGCCGTCGACGCCGTCCGTGCTCAAGGAAGCCACAGCCACACCGTCCAGACCTTCAAGCTTCATTGCGGCTGCTAAGGCAATCTCCTGGTTTCTTCCTCCCATGCCCTTCCCAACCACAGACACGGTTGTTTCTCCTCCTGCAACTATGCCCGCTGGCCTTGGAACAGGGTTTCCAGAAACCGAAGCTTCACGTACGATCGAAGCCAGCACGATTCCTACTTGTCTGGCTTCCCCCTCCAGCATGGCAGTTAGCATCAACGTGTTCAAACCGGCAGACTTCAAACCTCCGCAGGCCGCTTGAGTTGCGAACCGGTTGTTCCCAACGACAAAACTGTAAACCTTCTTGAAAGCCTCATCTCCGGCTTTTGGCGTTTCAAGAGCTAGACCCTTCTCCCCCTCAGACAAGAGCCTCCTTATAGATGACGGAGCCTCCGCCCACAGATCGTACTTCTTCAGAACTCCTATGGCCTCGCTGAACGTTGTGGAGTCTGGAACAGTCGGGCCTGAAGCGATGAAATCCAACGGATCACCTATGACGTCGGAAAGGATCAGATTCAAAATCGTAGCTGGGTAGGCTTTCTTCGCAAGCCAACCACCCTTGAAGTCTGAAATGTGTTTTCGGACCGTGTTGACCTCGTTTATTGTGGCGCCGCTCTTGAGCAGTGCATCTGTTACCTGTCTCTTGTCCGCAAGCGTGACGTCTCCCCTTGGCAGAGGCATCAGGCTTGAGCCTCCGCCTGAGATCAGGCATATGATCAGGTCGTCAGCGGTTGCGCCTTCGGCTATCTCAAGCATCCTGCGTGTTCCTTCGACTCCAGCCTCGTCTGGAACAGGGTGATTTGCTCCGTGAAGCTTTATGATTCTAGTCTTGTTTCTGCTTTCATGGAGAACGTTCACAAGCCCATCCGTTATGCGCGCGTCCAGAACCTGCTCCAAGGCTTCTGCCATGGATCCACTCGCTTTTCCGCCGCCTATGACGTAGATGTTCTTGAACTCTCTCACGTCAAAGGAATAGTCATCAACTTTCAGAGTGCAATCTTTCAGGACTACTTTTGATTCTATTATCTTTTTGGGGTCGACCGCGTTCAGCGCAGCTTCGAGGCTTCCGAGGGCAAGCTCCCTCGCTCTTCTGACAAGCTCGGTCTCGCCGTTTTTGACCAACTGTTCCTTATTCCTTATTGTCACCATCTCTGCAGTTCCTCGGACCTTCCTCAAAGACGATTGCGTAAGTGTAATAAGTCAACTCTAATAAAGAATTGCGCAAACATTTGCACGGTGAATTACATGGCAAAACCGAAGATTTACGTTACCCGAGATATCGGTGAAAGAGGCCTGAAAATAATAAGGCAGCACTTCGACACCGAAGTCTGGCCTGAGTACGCTCCACCACCGAAAAAAACAATAATAGAGAAAGCAAGAAACGTGGACGCACTTGCCACGCTTTTGTCTGATAAGATAGACGGTGAAGTCTTTGATGCGGCACCAAAACTAAAGATCGTTTCTCAATTAGCCGTGGGCTTTGACAACATAGACGTCCCTGAAGCTACGAAAAGAGGAATTTACGTAACGAACACGCCGGAAGTCCTAACCGACACAACTGCAGACTTCGCTTGGGCCTTGCTACTAGCGGTTGCCAGAAGAGTGGCTGAAGCAGACAAGTACGTTCGCACTGGGCAATGGAAGGTCGGATGGCACCCCAACATGATGGCGGGCAGAGATGTCTACGGCGCAACCATCGGCGTTGTGGGCGCGGGAAGAATCGGCTACGCTGTGGCCAAACGAGCAACAGGATTCGACATGAAAATCCTGTTCTACGATGTTGTGCCAAGACCAGAGATAGAGAAGCTTGGAGCGAAGAAAGCCGACCTCGACACACTGCTGAAACAGTCGGACTTTGTCAGCATCCATGTCCCGCTGATGAAAGAGACGCATCATCTGATAAACGAGCAGAAGCTCAGACTGATGAAGAAAACAGCTTATCTGATAAACAATTCACGAGGGCCCGTCGTAGACGAGAAAGCATTGTACAAAGCATTAAAAGAGGGTTGGATTGCCGGCGCAGCACTGGACGTTTTCGAACAGGAACCCATACCGGTCGACAGCCCGTTGCTCAAGCTCGACAACGTCGTCGTAGCCCCACACATATCAAGCGCAAGCCTCGAAACCCGCTCCAAAATGGCCGAGATGGTCGCAGAAAACCTAGTTGCGTTCTTCGATGGAAAGAAACCACCGAACCTGATCAACCCAGACGTAATGAAAACTCGGCCACTGACATGACAGTTCTAGGCATCGCAGCAAATAGGGTCAGCAATAGCTCAAATCAACCCTTTTCCACACCTTTCTCTGATGTTTTCATCGGTTTTTCGAAGCTATGATGCAGGGTCGGATCATGAATTTGAAGCAGGGAGAGTAAAATGGTTAAATACTCATCCTCTTCTACGTCTAATTTCCTCTCAAAACTAGGTGATTTGAGTGAGCTCTATCTTCGCAGATAGGATGAAAACTCTAGGAACAGAAACAGCGTTCGAAGTTCTTGCAAAGGCTAGGGCACTTGAGAAGCAGGGAAAGGACATCGTGCACTTGGAGATAGGTGAACCAGACTTTGACACGCCGAAAAACATCAAGGACGCCGCGACGAAAGCCCTCAGCGCAGGCTACACTCACTACACACCGTCTGCAGGTATCCCAGAACTGAGACAGGCCATTGCCGACTACATTTCCAAAACCAGAAAACTGGAAGTCAAGCCAGAAGAAGTGGTCGTCACGCCTGGCGGCAAGCCGATAATGTTCTTCAGCATCCTGGCGCTGGTAAACCCCGGCGACGAGGTACTGTTCCCGAATCCGGGCTTCCCAATCTACGAGTCTATGATAAACTTTGTTGGCGCGAAAGCCGTGCCCATACCCCTCAAAGAGGAAAACGAGTTCGGCCTTGACCCGGAATATGTGAAGAAACAGGTAACGAAGAAGACGAAAATGATAATCCTCAACTCTCCAGAAAACCCAACCGGTGGGGTCGTCACGAAGGAGCAGTTGAAGGTCATTGCCGACTGCATAAAAGACAGAGACGATGTTTTTGTGCTTTCAGATGAGATCTACAGCAGGATAGTCTACGAGGGCAAACATGAAAGTATAACCCAATTCTCAGGGATGAAGGACAAGACGATCTTGCTGGACGGTTTCTCAAAAACTTATGCCATGACGGGATGGAGACTCGGCTACGGTGTCATGAGAAAAGACCTAGCTGAAAAAGTCGCGCAGCTGATGACTAACTCAAACTCATGTACTGCCACGTTCACTCAGCTTGCGGGAGTTGAAGCCTTAACGGGATCTCAGAAAGAACCGGAGAGAATGGTCGAGGAGTTCAAGAAGAGAAGAGAAGTCATAGTCAAGGGCCTGAACGACATAAAAGGCATGACCTGCAAGAAGCCTCACGGGGCTTTCTACGTGTTTCCAAACATAAGGGGAACCGGGATGGACAGTCGCAAGCTCGGGGATCACCTGCTCTACAACGCAGGCGTGGCAGTGTTGCCTGGAACGTCCTTCGGCAAGTTCGGCGAGGGCTATCTGCGCATATCCTTTGCAAACTCGATTGAAAACATCAAGAAAGCCTTAGACCGCATAGAGAAGTCTCTGAAGAAGCAATAGGCTTCCTCAATCCTCTATTTTTTCTTCCGTTAGAGTTTCAACGATGTCTGAGGCTAACTGTATCAGAGTGTCTGCCTGCTTCATCGCTCTCTCGCCGTCCACTTCCTCAAGCTGCGACAGCTGGTACACGATTCCTTCGATTTCAACTAGACACTTCAGGACGGGATCGCTAATCATCTGAGGCAGCGCTTTTTCTGCAGTCTCTCGCACGACGATTTCGACGAACGCAGGCTCCCCCAAGCTGTAGTAAATGGCGTTTCGAGCTTTTCTAACAGCCTCCAAAACCAGGCTCGGAGCCATATAGGGCATTTTCCTCGCAGCTTCAAGCTCTGCCTTTGCTTCGCGCAGATATCGAAGCGCCCAACCCTTTCTGTACTGGTCCATCAATTTCCTTCGTCTCTGCACGAGTTTTGAGGTTAACTCGCCCCTAACAGAGCTACTCAGCTTCTTCTACAACTTCGCTGGGCAGCTCAGCTTCTTCAGACGCGAAATAGCGCGTTATGTACCCAGCGATCTGATTTCTCACTTTCGGCGTCCCTCCCTGCACTAGAGTCGCAACCATATGCTTGTTGTTTTCGAAATCATGGGAAAACTTGCCAGGGAAACGCCTGATCAGTTCTTTGGCCGTGCGCTTTATCTGTTCGGTTCGAACACTCCCCACGCAACTGTTCCTCCAAGCATCGATCTGTTGTTCTGTGCTCCATGATTAAGGATTTGCTGAAGCAACCTCTCATAAACATGACAAGGCTAATTTAACTTTACCTATTCCGACTGTCGAATAAACTGAAACAGCCTGCATGTTTAGTGCTGAATGTGTTGTTAAATGCAATGAGCCTGAACATCGGTCCTGTCTCGTGGAGTTTTGGGTCTTGCAACAGTGGTAGGCCCCTCCATCTGCAGCCAAATATGATCTGTTGGGTTCGGTGTGCGATCTTGAATGGCAGGTCTGAGCAGTTTGTTGGGAGAAACTTTTCGGCGCGCATGAGCATTGCTGCAATGGTTGAAAATGGTATTCGTGGTCAGAGTATCTTCATCACTGCACAGCCTTGAGCACAGCACAGAACTCATCATCTGTCGCTTTTCATAGCTTCCCAAGGGGACAATATCAGGCTTTTATCTTGAAGAGGAAAATATTGATGAGACATGAACAAACGACGCTGCAACCTGATAGACACGTACCCGGATTTCTTGGCTTACTGGGCAGATTCAAGTTTCAAAAAAGTCGATGAACAGGTGACTCTGTGGCAGACCTCTTACTTGAAGAAGTATCCTGAACTGTTAAGAAAACAGGTTGAAAACTGTAAGGAAGCGAACGTCAACTGGCAAGAGAATGCTAAGAAAACCTTGCAACTAGTACCACAGCGTCTCCCGTTGATGCAGGAAGCAAGAGACAACATTGTCCAAATCTGTAAATCTACGTACTTGAAGGCCACAGAGAGGCTGGGAATAGACTTCAATGTAACCTTCGTCGTCTACGTCGGTATCGGATGCGGTGCGGGATGGGCAACCACGTATGACAAACAGCCTTCTGTCCTCTTGGGATTGGAAAACATTGCAGAAGAGAAATGGCATAGAAAGAACAAGCTTCAAGGTCTGATGTGCCACGAAATGGGGCATCTCACCCATATGAAATGGCGCGAAGAATGGAAAACCTTCGAGAAAGCCGAGGAGGACCCTTTGTTCCAACTGTACAGTGAAGGATTCGCCCAGAGATGCGAGCATGTGATTCTTGGAAAAGAGACGTGGCACATGAAATCAGGCAAACAATGGCTCCAATGGTGCGAACAGCATAAAGGCTGGCTGGCAAGCGAGTTTCTTAGAAGACTGGAAAGACACGCTTCAGTAAAAGACTTTTTTGGTTCCTGGTTCAGCATCCAAGGAAAAAAGCAAACAGGATATTTTCTAGGTTATGTTTTCATCCGCAGATTGGAAAAGACATGCGATTTAAGAGAAATAGCACTCTTAGAACCCAAGAAGGTGAACAGCAGTTGCTTAGAGTATCTTAAATCCATCTCCGAAAAGGCTGCAGATGAAACGAGCACGATCAACCGAGAAGAATTGTGAACAATAAACGTTAAATACGGCTTTAAAGAGAAAAAGAGGCTACGGAGGACTATTTGTGGTCGAATTAGAATTAGCCGTAGCCCCAATGCATAGATTGTGCAAGAAAGCTGGGGCGGATAGAGTAAGCGAAGCGGCAGCAAAAGAATTGGCCAAAGCGTTAGAGGAAATCGGTGTGAAAATCGCAAGAGAAGCTCTGGACTTCGCAATGCACGCTGGGAGAAAAACCATAAAGTCTGAGGACATAGAAATCGCAGCGAAAAAAGTGATGGGCAAATAGCCATTTTCGCCAATTCTCTCTTTCTTTTTTGTCAAATTAGAAGCTTCTTCCTGCCTACTCCGTGATCTTAGTCGTCTCCAACCATCTTCAATGCCCGCGAAAACGACTTCCGACACGGAAAACGCTTAAGAACCACCCTGCAAATTTCAATACTGGAAGCCGATAAAGATGGGTGGAAAAAAGAAACTCAGCCTGAAACAAATTGAACGCATGCAGGACAAAAAGGACACTGAGGATAAAGACAAGAAGAAAAAGGAAAAGGCGGGACCTTCAAAAGAAAAGAAACTGGCTGCAGTGATCCCGCCAGATGCGAAGAGTGATAAGGTCATTGGCGAGCTGAAGAAGATGCACGTGTTGACACCGTATTCTGTGGCGACGCATTTCAACGTGCGCATAAGCGCAGCGAAAGACTTGCTAGTTCAACTGAAAGAAAACGGCGCGATCCAACTGGTTTCAGGAAATCACAACATCAAAATATACAGGGTAGACTGAGCTGTTCAAGGGCTTGCTCCCCCTTCAGTTACAGAACTTGCTTTTACTGACTTGAGGGTCAAGATTTCCTTGGATTTCCCCACACGAGTCTACACGGAAGAAGAAGTCAGACAGGCCAGAGCGCTAATCGACAGGGGATACAAGCACCGCATAGGGATCAGAGGAAGTGCAGCCTTCAGGCAGAAAGTCAGAAAAGCATTGGCTCTCGTCAAGACCGCCGGCTATTACGATTTTCTCAGAACGTACGTACGCAGCATAAAACAGATTGACGGTCTGACGCAGCTCCGACAGGCAGAAGTGGCTGTGTGGGCAAATGAATATGCTGTTGAAAATTCGGTTGACGCGGCCAGCGTCTTCGTGCAGAAAGCCAACAGCATGAAGGAGTATCTTGAGGGAGAACTCTACTATGGAGGAGCAGCGGAAAAGCGTTCAAATGAGAAACGAATAGAGTTCCTCGAAGCTTTGAAGAGCAAGACGCGCGAAAAAGAAGTAGCAGAAGAATGCCAGAAGCTTCTAAAAATGTGGAAAGAAAGCTCCCTGGTTTACTAGCGCGCTAGGATCAGCTTTTCATATATCGCCTATTAAATTCCATGCTCATAAGATATTTTCTAAACGGAGAACGCGAAAAACCTATTGGATAAAAACTTTAGCTTCAAGCGCTTTGATATGAACATATTGGGAAAGCGAAATTGAGAATCAGTAAATTCTTGATAGTCTACGGTAAACATGTATGGGCAATTGAAGGTTTGTTGATAATTAGTGCCGTACTGGCTTTTTTCCTTGAACTTTCTCTCAGTTACTTGAGCGCATTTTACGCTCCCACAGGATTCTTCTTTTTTGGCCTTACCTTCATTCATGTATTGATGTGCATGCATATAGCCAAGGGTTCTGTTAACTCTTCGGGGCTTGAATGATGGAAGATTTTCCTGAATTACTAGCACATCTCAAAATGGAAGAATAAAGACTTGCTATGAAAAAAGAAGAATATGATCTAAGGGGATGAAGGCTTACTTCTTCATTGCTGCGATTCGAGCTTTTAGAACTGTTCTTATAATTTCTTTGTTTTTCTCGTATGATATGATCTCATGTACCTCAGAGACAAAGTAAGGATAGAACATGCTCACGTTTCTATAGACATCTACAGTTTCCCCTTTGCCGATTGCGTATCCAACGTGCGCATCTGGGAAAATCCCCCACTCTTCAATCTCGCCCTTCTTTATCAGTCCATCCATGGTTGCCCATATCATTTCGTGGAGTTCTAAGAGCTTAGAAGGGTCTGTAGGCCATGGTGCCGACGGATTCACGCGCCACAAGTTGAAAAATCTAGCCACTCAAGCCACCTCCCTTATAGTTGTATTTTGGGATGTTTGGCATAACTTGTATTTAAAATCATAGGACAACGGCAGTTTCACCCATTTTTTGACTGTTTTCATTGAATACGAATACCAAGAGTAGATAATGTGATCAAGTTGTTACCAGAGCCCTTTTCAACACTTAGCTCCTAAGAGTCAACAGAACCCGTATATGCAGAACGTATATGCTCCTCCGTGCGCACTACATTCTCTTTCTCACAGTGCCTTTCCTGACACTATCAATTTATCTCGGATTGACATTAAGGCGAGCTTGCTCGCGCGCGCTAGCATGTTCCTGAATTCTTTTGGGAAGTGGCTTGTGCTGCTTATTCTGCTCTTCAATCATATTTGGCTCATATAGGATACCGGGGGGAGGGTGTGAGCACGCAAGCACCCAGCTGAACCGTGACAGTAACCATAGAGAAACATCATGCCTTTCCTCTTGAGCGGAATCTAGGAATTTCGGAACAAGCATGCGCGCTACTAGAGACTTTCAACTCTTATTTTTGTCCCACTCTTGACCTGCCTGAACAGCTCAAGATCGCCGGTTACCTTTCCAATGATGTTCACCGGGCTGTAGGGCTGCGATTTTCCGTGGAAGATGCATATTGCGCTTCCCATGGGCCAGAACGCGATCGTCCCAGTTTCGACAGTGGCCTTAGCCTTTTCTTCGCCCATCTTGACAGGAGTTTCAAAGTACACCTCTTCCTTCCACAGGGCAGCTCTTCCTTCTATCGGTAGTCTCCGAACTATCATATCTATCGTTCTCGGAGCCAAGAAACGCACAAGCTCTCCTTCGGTTTCGCCCATCCCTTCAACCGTGAACTTCACTTTTACACGAGAGACTTCTCCTTTCTCTTCACTTTTCTCTTGACTTTTCTCTTCACTCATTGCCTTTTCACACTTCTTTCAATGAACTCTTCCAAGACGTGCTCAAGCGAAACGGGCCCTAAAACTTTGAGTTCATACTTGACTCTCACCGTTGGCTGCTTGATAGTTATCACCCTTCTCAAATCTATGGGTGTGCCGATCACCACAACATCACATGGAGTGCGGTCAATGGTTTCTTTGAGTTCAGCTATCTGTTTTCCACCGTAGCCCAGCGCGGGAAGCACCGCGCCCAGATGCCTGTACTTTTCATATGCTTCCTTAATTGAGCCCACAGCGTAGGGCCTCGGATCGACGATTGCACCTGCTCCGAACTTCTGCGCAAATATCACTCCAGCTCCGTAGGGCATGTTCCCATGAGTGATCGTAGGTCCATCCTCAATCACCAACGCACGTTTGCCCCTGACAGCCTCTGGGTTGTCAGCGGTTATCGGTGAAGCAGCTTCCAAGACTGTTGCGTTTGGATTGACTAGCTTGATGTTTTCTTTGACTAGCTTCACTTTCTGCGGGTCAGCGGTGTCAACCTTGTTAATTATTATCACGTTGGCCATCCGCAGATTTGCCTCACCAGGATGGTAAGCCAGTTCATGACCAGCTCTATGAGGGTCAGCCACAACAATGCACAGATCTGGCTTGTAGAAGGACAAGTCATTGTTGCCGCCATCCCAAACTATCACGTCTGCTTCTTCCTCTGCCTCGCGCAGTATTTTTTCGTAGTCAACTCCAGCGTAGACAATTATGCCGTTGTCGATGTGTGGCTCATACTCCTCTCTCTCCTCAATCGTGCAGTCATACCTGTCCAGATCCTCATAAGAGGCAAAGCGTTCACAGATTTGCTTCGTCAGGTCTCCATAAGGCATCGGATGCCTGATTGCTACAACATTCAAACCCTTACTCTTCAGAATCTTGGCAACTTGCCGTGAAGTTTGACTCTTTCCTGATCCAGTCCTGACCGCGCAGACGGCAATCACTGGCACTTTTGCTTTTAGCATTGTCGTCTTCGGGCCCATCAACCGAAAGTCTGCGCCGTTTGCAAGCGCAATGGAAGCCTTGTGCATAACGTATTCATGCGAAACGTCACTATACGCAAAAACAACCTGGTCAACATCGTAGTCTCTTATCAGCTTAGGCAATTCTTCCTCTTGGTATATTGGTATACCGTCTGGATATCTTGAACCTGCAAGCTCCGGCGGATAGTTTCTCCCTCCTATCCCAGGAATCTGCGTTGCCGTGAAAGCTACAACCTCATAAGCATCGTTGTTTCTGAAGTAGACGTTAAAGTTATGGAAGTCCCTACCAGCCGCGCCCATTATAATAACTCTCGTCTTCTGCATAAACGATTCCTCTCAAAACCCAGATCAGATGGGGGTTCAATACTAGCCGCTGATTCTATTTAAACCTAGCGTGGACAAACCTGCAGCAACAGCCTTTGCATCGTCTCTCCTTATTTATTGGCTAATAACCTATGTGCATGACTTTTTCTGTGCAGCCAGAATTTCATGAAACCTAAAAGGTTGAAAAACTGCCTAGGTTCTTGACTCTATTCAGAAACTCTTCCTTTTCCTTCTCCACTTCTGCCTTCTTTTTTGTCAGAAAATCCAATTCCTCGGATATCTCTTCTAGCCACTGTTTAATAGCTAAGCTGCATTCTTCATCACTCTCCTTGGACAAGTATGAAGAAACGTCGCAAGGTGCTCCCCTCTTCAACAGGCTCAATGGATAATTGATGAGCTGATATTTTGAGAACGGAAAGAAATGCCTAGTCGTACGAGGTTCCATGAGTTGCCCATCAAGTCCCACCGAGATAACCCTCTCAACAGTCATCTCTTCAATCGAATCACTTATGTATTGATGAATCCTTTTTCTTCCAACGCGAATCGCTGGTTTTTGGAAAACGTCAACTAGCAAGACTGGTATTGCCTTGTAGCCAATGCTCTTCAGCGCCAGCCAACGATGCATTCCGTCTAGGATGACGCGTGTCTTTTCGTCAGCTACTATCGGATACCTGAGCATGCCATCCCTGAGTATTTCGCGTCTGAGAAGTTCCAAGTAGACTGGAGAACCCTTTTCATGTGGTCTGAGCTGGTCAATTTGCAACAAAACCACTCTATTGAATCTTGAATTTTCGGTTCTCAAGGTAGTTGACGTCAATGGTTTCCGATCCCCTAATGGCTGAAGGTTGGAACTTCGATTTTCTCAGGTTCGTACTCGACGAGCTTTCCGGCAAGAAACTGCTCATACGCTGATAGATCAAGCAAGCCGTGTCCACTGTAATTCATCGCGATTATTCTTTTTTCACCAGTCCTCTTGCATCTCAAAGCCTCGTCTACGACAAATTTCAGGCTGTGAGCCGTTTCAGGAGCCGTTATCAATCCTTCTGTTTGAGCCAGCAGCTTCGCGGCCTCGAAAACCTCGCCTTGACCGTATGCAACTGATCTCGCATAGCCTTTGTAGATCAGGTACGATATCAACGGCGCCATCCCATGATATCTTAAACCACCCGCATGGACTGGGGGGCACGCATAATCGTGTCCAATTGTCAGCATTTTGATAAGTGGAGTCATCTTGCCAGTGTCGCCGTGGTCATAAGTGTAAACGCCTCTCGTTGTGTGCGGAATCGCCTTCGATTCGCATGCAACAAACTCCGTGCTTGTTTTTCCTCTGAGCTTGTCCTTCATGAACGGGAAGCAGAAACCGCCATAGTTGGAACCGCCGCCTATGCAACCGCAGACCACGTTGGGGCTTATGTCTAAGAGTTCAAACTGTTTTTTGGCCTCCAATCCTACGATGGTTTGGTGCATCAAAACATGGTTCAGCACTGAGCCAAGCGAATATCTGGTATCGTCGTGAGCGAGAGTGTCTTCTATGGCTTCAGTGATAGCTATGCCGAGTGTCCCAGGAAGGTTCGGATTCTCTTTAAGCAGTTTCCTGCCGAAGCTTGTCTGGTCGCTTGGCGATGGGAACATCTCAGCTCCGTACAGTTGCGCTATCGTTCTCCTGCCGGGCTTCTGTTCATAGCTCACTCGGACCATGTATATTCGACATTTCAAACCAAAAAGCCTGGTTGCCAAGGCCAAGGCTGTTCCCCACTGCCCCGCGCCTGTCTCAGTGGCAAGTCTTTCGACTCCTTGTTTCTTGTTGTAGTAGGCTTGTGCGATGGCTGTGTTGGTCTTGTGGCTCCCCGTGGGACTGAAGTTTTCACACTTAAAGTATATCTGCGCAGGCGTCTTCAAGAACTTCTCAAGCCTGCGTGCACGATAAAGCGGGGTTGGACGCGGAAGCCCTAGATAAGCGTCAAGCACGTCATTCGGTATTGTGATGAAGCGTTCCGCTGAAACCTCTTGTCTGACAAGTTCTTTTGCAAATATCCTTTCAAGCATTTCTGGACCTATTGGCTTCAGCGTTGTTGGATCCAACGGAGGTGCCAGAGGTTCTGGGAGGTCGGCTTGTATGTTGTACCAAGATGTAGGTATGTCGTCTGGGTTTAAGTTTGTCACGTATTCTTGGTTTTTGTGCGATTGTTGTGTCATTTTAGGTTCTCCAATGAACATTTCTATGCATTGATGCTCTTTAACAGACTCAATATGGCAAGAACATATTTATACTTTGTTGCACAAAAATGTACACGGGGCCAGCCGTCATGTGGAATAACGTGAAGAAATATTTCGAGGGACATCCTGAGAGGCTCAGGGTAGCCCGTGTTCTCATAGAAAATGGACTCAGTGCAAGGGATGGGAAGATTTACCTTAACGAGATCGAGATTCCGCCAGTGCGTGTGGCCCGGGCTGCAGGGGTGGACAGGAGAACTGTCAAGGAGACATTGAACGCAATCAAGTCTGACCGTGAACTTAGGTTGATATTTGAGGGCATAAGATCTTCTGGACTTTCACTCAAGGAGATCGCCAAGCACTTGAACCTGGGAGTTGTAGAAATAACACCTGTCGACGCGAAGATCCCGGGAATATTAGCTAGCTCCGCAATGATTTTGGCGAAGAATGGTTTGAGCATTAGACAGGCAATCGTGGATGACCCCGAGCTTTCACCCGAACCCAAACTGTCACTGATCGTTGAAAAGAAAATTCCAGGGGAACTCATTCCTGAGTTACTGAATGTGAAAGGAGTGGCCAAGGTCTCAGTATACTAAGCGGCCAAAAGCGATTATCGTGTTCTAAGTAAAACTGCGTTTTGAACAGCCCATTTCACGTCGCCTTTTTTGCAACATTGAAATCACCATGCTTTCGGCAGAAAAGATAATAGAGAGCGGCAAGGGCAATTAAACAGGAGCAACTTTATGGATGGCTGACTGATGGCAAGGATAGGCGTGTACGTCTGCCACTGCGGCTCAAACATCGCTGGTGTTGTTGATGTGGAAAAAGTGGTAGAATACGCCAAAACTCTGCCAGATGTTGTGACAGCTAAGCATTACGCTTACATGTGTTCTGAACCTGGCCAACAGCTTATTCAGGATGATATTGAAGACCACAAACTTGACAGAATAGTAATTGCAACATGCTCGCCTCGCATGCACGAAGAAACGTTCCGCAGAGCAGTTGCAGAGGCGGGGCTCAACCCATACCTGACTGAGATAGTCAACTTGCGAGAACAAGTCTCCTGGGCGCACACTCATGAACCTGAGAAGGCAACAGAAAAAGCTGAAGCGCTCGTTAGGATGGGTGTGGCTCGCGCGAGGCTTCTGGAGCCATTAGAGAAACACAAGATACGCGTTGAAAAGGGCGTCTTGGTCCTGGGAGGCGGCATAGCGGGCATACAAGCCTCGCTTGACCTGGCCAATGCAGGCTTCAAAGTTTACCTAGTCGAGAAATCCCCCAGCATAGGCGGAAAGATGGCCCAGCTGGACAAGACTTTTCCCACGATGGACTGTTCAATGTGCATTCTTGCGCCGAAAATGATAGATTGTGCGCACCACCCGAACGTTCAACTACTCACCTACTCGGAAGTCAAAGGAGTGAAGGGCTCGGTCGGCAATTTCAAGGTGACGGTTCTTAAAAAGCCGAGATACGTCGACGAGAAAAAGTGCACCGGATGCCTAATCTGCTCGGAGAACTGCCCCGCAGAAGCGCAGAGCGAGTTTGATGAGTGCATAGGAGTGAGAAAAGCGATCTACACACCCTTCATGCAAGCGGTTCCCAGAGTGCCAGTAATAGACAAGGAAAGCTGCGTTGAATGCGGTCTCTGCGAGAAGGTCTGTCCGACCGATGCAGTCAACAGGGCGCAGAAACCAGAAGAGATCGAGCTCAACGTTGGAGCAATCGTTGTTTCAACCGGCTTCGACGTTTTCGACCCTTCGGCGATTCCGCAGTATGGATACAAGCGATTTAAGAATGTCATAACAGCCATGGAACTTGAACGCCTTGTATGCGCATCTGGCCCGACAGGAGGACATCTGACAAGACTTTCGGACGGGAAGATACCCAGAAGCATAGCTTTCATACAGTGCGTGGGCTCCCGCGACAAGCGCTTCCACGAGTACTGCTGCCGCGTGGGATGCATGGTAACGCTTAAGCAGGCAATCTTGGCCCGCGAGAAGATCCCGGGCGACTTGAAGATATACACATGCTTCATTGACCTTCGAGCGTTCGGAAAGGGCTACGAGGAATTCTATGGGCGTGCAAGGGACATGGACATAGATTTTGTGGCTGGCTTACCCTCTGAAATCCATTGCGCAGCGGACGGTTCACTCTACTTCGACGTTTATGACAGGGGAACAAACAAGCTCCTAGAAGTTCACGCAGACCTGGTCGTGCTTGGAACGGGACTCGTACCTAGTGGCGACCTCGGGAAAATCAGTGCGTTATTGCATGCGCCTAGAAGTGCAGACGGTTTCCTCTTGGAAGCACACCCGAAGCTGCGACCGCTCGAGAGTGCGATGGCAGGCGTGTTTCTCGCGGGCGTGTGTCAAGGACCCAAGGACATTCCTGATACGGTAGCGCAGGCAAGTGGAGCCGCGGCAAAGGTGATAGACTTGCTTTTAAGCGGAGAGATCGATATTGAACCGTTGAAAGCTGTGGTTGACAAGGACCTGTGCAGTGGATGCAGGATCTGCGAGTCGATCTGTCCTTTTGTTGCTATAGAGATGAAGTCCGAGCTCGTGAAGGGTGAAGAAAAGCTAACGGCTGAAGTCGTTGAGGCCGTGTGCCAGGGTTGCGGTCTGTGCAGCTCTGCTTGTCCGACGGGCGCCGTCAAAATCCAGCAATATGACAACAAGCAGGTCGTGACTCAAGTTCAAGCAGCACTAGCAGAGACATGCGCTGAAGGAGAAGGGTGACTTGAGTCTGGTTGACTTGATGTCTACGGCCAAGCCCAACTTCGAATTGCGAGACAGAATTCTGTTGAAGCTCGGCGGAAGGGAGCTCGTAAACTGTTATCAGTGTATAAGATGCACGAGCGGTTGCACGGCCCTGAAGCTGCTGGAGCTGAAGCCGCACGAAATAGTGAAGCTCGTCAACCTGGGTCTCGTGGAGGAGTTGCCATCTTCAGACATCATTTGGACCTGCGTCACGTGCCTGAAATGCGTCCAAAGGTGCCCGCAGAAGGCTTCGCCCTACCACGTCATAATAGCCCTCAGAAACCTTGCCGTTGAAAGAGGGGCAAAAGTGCCCGAGGGATACTTGAAAATCGTTTCACAGATACTGGAAACCGGATTGGCAGAGCCTCCTCAGAAGATCGTGACCAGAAAGATGGAAACCGTTGACCGCGAATCCGCGAAACTGCCGAAGATCAAGCCTCCGAAGCAGACTTTTCAAGCCACCTTCATGAAGGCTATGGAGGAGAAGTAGGGTGAAAATCGCCGTTTACTGGGGCTGTTGCATACAGGCTAACCAGTTCGCCTACGAGATGTCGCTTCGCGCAACTCTTCCCAAGTTTGGCGTCGAGCTGGTCGACCTCAGCGAATCCGTCTGCTGCGGCGACCCAGTGAAGAGTGTCAACGAGTTTGCGGCCAACTTCCTAGCGGCTAGGATTCTAGCCCTAGCAAATTCAACCGGCCTGGACAATTTGCTTGTCCCGTGCAACCGCTGCCACTTCACACTCACTGAGGCTCAAGACACTATGAAGAAGAACCCTCAGACCGCTCAGAAGATCATCAGTTTGCTGAAAGAGGAGGGGTTAGACTACGGCCCGAACATCAAGATCTGGCACACGATCGACCTTCTACACGACCTCGTGGGGTTGGAGAAAATCAGGAAAGCTGTGAAGAAACCCCTCAGGGGTTTGAAGGTCGCAACCCACGTGGGCTGCCAGGTAATACGGTACAGTGACTTAGGAAGGGTTGACGACGCAGAAAACCCGAGAAAGCTCGACGAGTTGATAGAAGCAATGGGTGCTGAAGCCGTGGACTATGCTGAAAAGCTTGATTGCTGTGGCGCGGCGTTGATGCGCAGTCATCCCGATTCTGCCCTTTCACTTGCGGGTTCCAAGCTGAAAGCCGTGCAAGGCTTGAACGTGGCAGGCCTAGTCGTATCGTGCCCTGAGTGTCAGCTGATGTTTGACGCGAAGCAGAAGGACGCGGGGACGACTGTGGGAGTGAAACTCGACGTTCCTGTAGTTTACTACACGCAGCTGCTCGGCCTTGCGCTCGGCATAGACGACAGGAAGCTGGGCTTGCATTTGAATCAAAGCCCGGCAGAAGTGCTTCTGGCAAAGGTTTCGAGTTAGAGCTGCAAACAACTTTTATATTGGCTTTCGTAAAGCTTTCCTTCAAAAGGTGGAGAAGATGGTTGAATTTGGGTTCACAGAGGAACAGGAACTCTTTCGCAAGGCTGTGCGTGAATGGTGCGAGAAGAACCTGCCGATAGAAAAGATTAGGGAAATGGACACTCAGGGTTGGATCCCTCAGTCGATGCTCAAGAGCATGGGCGAAATGGGACTGAACATAATGACGGCTCCGGAGGAGCACGGCGGAACAGGCGCAGACTGGGTCACGGCGTGCATTGCAGGAGAAGAGCTTGGCTACGCAGACGTGAGCATTGCTCTGCCGGTGCTTTGGCTGGTAGAATCATCCTGGGGATACGTGGTCGACAGGCACGCGAGCGAAAGCGTCCGCAACGACGTCATACGCCCGGCAATCAGAGGCGACGCGTTCATAGGCATCGGTTCCACAGAAGCCGGCGGAGGGTCAGACGTTGCGGCCTTAAAGTCTTCGGCAAAGAAAGTGGGTAATGACTGGGTCCTGAACGGTGAAAAAACGTACATAAGCGGCACTGAGGAGGCAAAGAAGCTCGGCGGCGGCTACTTCGTCCTTGCACGAACATCACCAATATCGCCGGAAGCTGCCCATCGTGGAATGACTGGTTTCTACGTGCCCATGAACGCGGCTGGGGTTGAGATTAACAAGCGCTACGAGGACATGGGAAGGATGGCGATTTCAACAGGTGGCTTTGTCATGAATAACGTCAAGATACCTGATGCTTATCGTTTAGGCGATGTGGACAGGGGTTTCTACCTGACGATGGAAGGCTTCGACGCCGCACGCGTCCTGATCTCCAGTGTGTGTGTCGGGGCTGCCAGACGCGCACTCGACGTCGGCATTGATTACATAAAGGAGCGAAAAGCCTTCGGCAGAGCGATCGGCAAGTTCCAGGGCATCCAGTTTGAAGTAGCTGACGATTGGGCGCACCTTGAGGCTCTGCGGTCTTTGACGTACAGAACTGCGTGGATGTTGGACATGCGCTACAAGGAAAGCAAGTTTACGCCGCTTGAGGTGACCAAAATGATCGCGGCCTGCAAGCTCCTAGCGCCGCATCTGGCCTTTGACGTTTACAAGCATGCCATGATTTGGCTGGGAGCATGGGGCTACACCAGAGAATGCCCGTTGGAGATGGGTCTGCGCGGCATAATGTCCTATTGCGTTGGAGCTGAAGGAGCCACGAACATACAGAGAACGGTGATTGCAAGAGAACTGCTGGGAAAGGACTTCATCGCGTACAAGTAGACAAAGCCCTTCTCGTTTTTTCCCTTTGGAAAGCGAACAATCATTGAAGCTGCCTTTTTAATGCATCTCTAAGGGCTGGCAACACTTCGTACAGGTTGCCTACGACTCCGTAGTCTGCGATTTCAAATATAGGTGCTTCTGGGTCCTTGTTTATCGCCACGATTATTTTGGAGTCGCGTATGCCGGCGACGTGTTGGATCACGCCGGAGATGCCGCATGCCATGTAGAGCTTAGGTTTGACCTTGTGTCCTGAGAGTCCTATCCATTCTGTGAACCACTTTCTATCCTCGACCAGTGGGCGTGAGCAGCCGACTTGGCCGCCTAGAACGTTTGCGAGTTCTTCGAGCAGGACCTTGTCGTCTTTTTTCTCTAGGCCTCTTCCGCAGCAGACCAGGTACTGGGCTTCCTCGACGTTCACGCTTGACGTTTCCAAGGGTTTTCTTTCAACCACTTGGGTCTTCGGTTCCTCAATCTTCACGTCCAGTTTGATTACCTGTCCGTTTCGGGTTTGAGGCGTGGGCTTCTCGAACGCTCTTGCGGGCACGGTTGCTACCTGTGGCTTGGACTTGAAGGTCACCTTGGCCACGGCGTTTCCGCCGTAGGTTATCCTTTCGCCGATGAGTCTTTTGTTCTCGTCAACACTCAGTCTTGCGCAGTCTGGTACGCATCCGGTGTCTAGCCGGGTTGCGAGTCTGGCTGCGAGGGGTTTTCCGTTTCTCGTCGACCCGATCAGCAGGATTTCTGGCCGGTAGGTCATGGCCAAGTTGTGCAGGATGCCCAAGTAGGCTTCAGCCTGAAAACGCTCCAGAGCCGGGTTGTCGACCAAGAGGACTTTGTCTGCTCCGTAGCTTATCATTTCGTTTGCTTTGTCTTGTACGTTGTTTCCTATGAGGATGGCTGTGAGTTCCGTTTGCAGCTTGTCTGCTAGTTCTCTTGCTTTCCCGAGCATTTCGATGGTCAGGTCGTGTGCTTCTGAGTAGACCCAGACTCCTCTGTTTTCGCTCATCTGGTTCACCTTCCGACGACGCCCTCTTGAATCAGTGCTTTGGCCAGCTTCTCCGCGATCTCCTGCACGGATTCGCCTGTGATTTTGATCTTCTTTCTCTCCATCTTCGGTGCCAGGGCGTCTATGACTTCGGTTTTTGCGGCGATTTTTTCGGTGGAAACGTTGAGGCCTTTCAGCGTCCAAGTGACGATTTCTTTCTTCGAGGCTTTCATTATCATCATGAGCGACGGGATTCTCGGCTGGTTTATTTCCCGCGTTACCGAGATTAAGGCAGGCATTTTCGCCTTCACGGTCTCGCTTGCGTCCTCAAGCGACCTTTCGGCGACGACCGTGTCGCCTTCCACCGCAACTTTTCTGACAGAGGTTATCTGGGGCAGGTTTAACAGTTCTGACAGTCTGGAGCCGACGAGTCCGCTGAAGCTGTCCAGGGATGTTTCGCCACAGAGAATCAGGTCGAAGTCGGCGATCTTCTTTATCATTTCAGCGAGGATGTAAGCCGTGCCCATAGTGTCTGTTCCCTGAACGCTTGGGTCATTGACGATGTAGGCTCTGTCAGCGCCGATCGCGAGCGCTTCCCTCAACACGGGCCTTGCGTCTTCAGGGCTTACAGTCAGCGTGAACACTTCGACGCCGCCGAGCTTCTCTTTGATTCTGATGGCTTCCTCCAATGCGTTCTTGTCGAAATCGCTTATTTTCTTAGGGGCGCCAGCCGTAACCAGCCTCCTCGTTGCGGGGTCAACCTTCAACTGTGAAACGTCAACTGCCTGTTTGAGGCAAACGAGTATGCGTTTCAAGCAATTTCACCCGTGACAATTCTGATGGAGAAACGAAGCTAAGAGCATGGCATATTAAAACTTTCGTATGACCCTGCTGAAGAGTCTAATGTTCACAGAAGACAGATGCTTGGGGAAGCCCCAGAAATCCTTTCAACCATAATAATGGCTGCGGTTCTTGCTTTCCTGCTCATTGAGCCATGCCGAACCTGAACGCTACATCCCTGTGTTCGCGTTTTGGCCCCGTCTATTCCACCCTCCCCCTCCCCCCTAGGGTGCTAGTACTGCACGTGGACTTTTTTGAAGGTCCTAGTGGATTTGTATGGGCTTGAAGCTGAGTGCGTGCTGAGTGCTCGGCAGAGGGTCTGGGGAAGGGTCGTAACTTTTCAATGCGCTCGACCGTCACCACCTCTTCCACACGCTCATTGATCAGGGGGTTGCACGCAAGAGCTTTTTTGATTGGTAATTTGACAGCGCTTATTCAAAGTTGGTGGCCTAGCACTGAGCAGACAAGGGGCGGGCTTTGCACATTTTTCGTATTCTCTCATTATCTGATCTGCATAGACCATTGTTACCGCATCGGAAAGGCTCATGAGTGTTGGGTCCCACTCCAGCTGGAAGAGATCGTGAGGTTTCAGTTTCGGAATCGAAGTTCCTCGCTGTTGGACGCCGACACTGGACTGGGCTGAGAAAAACTGCCCTCTATGGTCCTTCACGCGCGCTTTGAGGATTAAACGTCCTGATTGAGGCTTCACAACGTTTATTGTTCAGTAGCATTGATGTTTAAGCAGTGATTCTGTTGGAAGCAAGGGTCGAACCGGAGACTTTTCTCGTATCTGAAGAAGAGCTTGAGCGCTGTCGGATGTGCGGCAAAATGTTCAAACCATATAAGATTAAGGCACGTGGACAAGAGCTTGACAGCACCATCTGTAAAGAGTGCCGCGAGAAATCCACTTAGCGCACACAGATATTCGGTCTAATATGCTTCCTTGCTCAGCTTCTTTTTACTCGTTTGCTCTTCAGAGAAAGCTGCTTGACGTTGTTTTAAAGTAATTCTGGCGCGCTTCTCAGCTGAGATTTGTGCGTGAGATAAAACTTTACCCCAACCAACCAACGCCACTCTTACTCCTCTTATCACTCTTACTCTCACTCACCCTACCTACCTATACATAGTGACCGCACTCTCACACTGTGTGAGCGTGTCGATATGGAGTGGCTTAAAAGACAGGGGGACCGCCCAAAAACTTATGTCTGAACTTAGACTTACTACCTACGTCGTGTTGAAATGCCTGAAGATTACGCTGACATGTACATTTGGAAAGGAAAGTGGAAACTCCCTGAGGGTTTCGGAAGCAAAAAAGAGTTCAGGATATTTCTGGGCAAAAACGACGATGTTGTCATAACAGATGAGCACTATTCAGATAGACACGGCCAGCATGTTGATATTCTGCAATATGCTGTCGATGGAAGCATAGAGAGAAAGCTGCACTGCAAGACTGGTGATAATTTCGGCAAGTCATTCGTGAAATGTCTTCAGCACACATAGTTTATCCTACGCTAAACTACACCTACATCCAAGCTCTAGCAAAGGTTTGCAATTCTGGGAATCCAAGTTTGCTTTGCATTCCTCAAATACATAGCCAACAGCAAAGCCTCTTCATTGATTAACGTCTCAATTTCCTGTTCCTTTCCCATTCTAATTCTGGAATCCCGACTTTGGTCTGGAAGTATTCGTTCAAGCCTCTGATTAGACTGTGCGTCAGAGAATCGTTGAGGTATTCCCTCTTTCCCTTTCGGCTCGTTGAAAAGTCCTCATTCTTCATTATGAAGTCTCGCTTCTGAAGTCTTTGACAATACTCAATAACAAAGTCATCAACAAGATAACGGTAAAGCTCCATGAAGTCACAGATTAGACTAGGCTTACCCTCAGCAATGCTATGCAGAAAACCAAGGTAGGGTTCAAGCTTAGCCTTAATCAAAGCATGATGCACTTTCCACGACAGCATTTCATAGGCCAAGTTGAAAATGTTATTCAAACCATCATAAGCCTTGAAAGTCTTCCTGTATTCAGGTCTAATCAATTCAGGAATCAAACCGAATATCTGATTGAAGTATCTGTCAGAAGCATGACCTTCAATACTCATCAACCTGACTCTGAGCTTGGCTGAATCCTCATCTTCAAGACTTTTCACTTTTTGCATAACTGAGAAGTCGTGACGCTTCAAACCGTATTTTTTTAAGACTTGGTTTTGCCCTTCAATTTTGCTCAAAACAAGCGCGCGCGCTTAGACGTGGGCACAAATTATAAAAAGGGAGAGACAGAAAACATGGAGAGCGATGTCAAATGACCAAGAAGCTGCTATCAGCAATTGCTTTAGTACTTTTTTTAGCTTTCGCAACAATCAGAGTTGAGGCCTACAATCCCGCCTATCAAATCGATGCTGTCCATGGTTCAGCCCCTACTATTGACGGTATCATTAATGTTGGCGAGTGGAGTGATGCTTCTGTGACATCCATCTCAAATCAGACAACGGTTTTTGTTAAACAGGATGGCACTAGTCTCTACGTAGCTTTCAATATTTCAGATGCCTCAGTGAGTCTGGGTTATGATGGAGCGGCCATTTACCTTGACTTAGAAAATAATGGTGGCCCATCTGTGAAGTCTGATGACTACATGTTCGCTACATATCGCAACGGCGGACTGAATGAAATCCATTTTCCGGATGGTGTTACTCCTCCGACTGGCGGATGGAATGCCCTGGTGTCTTCAACGAACACGGGTTGGCAAGCTGAGTTCAACATTACATATTCAAGGTTAAACGTAACTGCTGGTGTCCTGAAAACTATTGGAATAGCTCTTGAATCAGTGGACTATCCGAACTTACACTACTGGCCGCCAGAAGCAAGTTATCTGCCCATTAACCCCTCAAGTTGGGGAAACCTAATTTCTACTCAAGATTGGATACCAGAATTTACGTCAATCATTATTCTCCCATTATTCATGATAGCGACCCTACTAGCAATCATAATTTACAGAAGAAAGCATACCTTAGCAACACGTGCGCGCTAAAGGCGTGGCTTTGGCCTATCCAATTGCCCCAGTCTTCCTTTCTCTCATTTTATAATAGTCCAATACTGCAAAATGAATGGTCTTTTTACCAAGTTCTTTTCTCTTCCATGTTGTTCTTTACCTCTTGGATTGCTTGTGAACTGTTACAAGTTAATGGCAAACAATTCCCAGAATTGCCACGCGCGCCATATTACATTATAATATACAAGCAAGGGTTTTGGGTTTGGGGTTAAAACTTTATCCGATCATCCAGACTTCGTGGGTCAATCCTTTTTTAGACTCTTATGCGATGCCTTCGCAGAAATGATTCTGAGCATTGCTGCAACGATGTGTGTCGTTTCTCAGCGCGCGCTTTCACCTATCTTTCAGATGCTTTGGTCCTTCTTCCAGTCGTCCAATCCAGAATACAGCGATTGGTACAAGCCACAGATAGAACCGTAACGGAACATTCTGGACTCTCCATTGCCAGAATTGAGGAGCCATCGTCACGACAATCTTCTAGTACGAAGCCGCCCGCGTATGGTTAATGCGACCGTTCTAACTTCTGGAACACCGCGTCCTAGGGCTTAGTATAAAATTCAACGCTAACGATAGACTGTATCGGTAAAAATCATATGCAGAAAGAAACAAACCTTTACCCCCAAACCCAAAAAAACAGCCCCTCCTATGATGCGAAAGTTTAAGTGACACGGAGAGAATTCTAGAATGAGCAAAATGAAACTGGTAAGTGTACTAGTAGCAGCCTTGTTGTTAACTATCGTATCTGTAATACACATTGGTCCAGCAGTCGGTTCAGGGACGCAAGATAGCTCAGGTAGTTGGTCACTTGCCGCTTCTGGTACCACCACTATTTTCGTGGAGCCAGATCAACTGACCGTGTTTAGGAACGACACTTTCATTGTAAATGTTACACTGACCAATGTCTCTGACCTCTGCGGCTGGCAGTTCGACCTTTATTGGAACAGAACTGTACTCAGCTGCATAAACGCGACAATCAATGCACCACCTGAGTGGGGAGATTTCAATCTACTGTATGGTCACGGTTTGCAAGCGAACTACAATGCTACGCACGGATGTTACTCTAAAGCGCAAACAGGAGTTTATCCAGAACCCTCGTTCAATGGTTCAATGAGTCTTGTGACCCTAACGTTCGAGGCGATACATTCGGGAACAACAGCATTAACGCTTGGAGGCACAAAACTTGGCAACAGCCTAGCATTGCCGATAAAGCACACTGCTTTGGGTGGTTCTGTGAAGGTTTTGCTTCATTCTGGAGAAACAGAACCGCCACAGACTCCTGACGAACCCAATGTTCCAAACAACAATCAGACAGGAGGAGAACCTAATTCGACACTACCTATTAATTGGACACTGCCTGCTAATTGGACAGTACCTATTATTGTGACACCGCCTATTGAAGTGTTTCCAAACCCTGTTAATTTGACACAACTTGTTAATTGGACAACAGTGCGCGCTCTTTTGATGAACATAACCATCGTACCCGCGACCATCTTCACGTATGAAGAAGTAACGAACATGACTTGGCCGTACATTTCCGCGACGAACATAACACTGCCTATGTTGGTCAACACAACACTGCCCATACTGTTCTTCGTCCCCTTCACCGCTACGCCCGCATCTGGACCACCGGGCATATTCGTAACCGTCTCAGGACATTATGCTTCGGGCGGCGAAATTCAAGTTTACCTCAACAACACGCAGGTAGCCTCAGTCGCCAAGCCAAGCTCAGGAGACTGGAGCACCTCTTTTCAGGTGCCCAGCGTTTCACTCGGAAACTACACGATAAGAGCTGTAGACACGGGAGCGAGAATCATAAGTTTCGCTTCATTCTCCGTAACGTCTGAAGTTAGCTTGTCACCAACCCCACTCCTGCTGCTAATCGGATTTTTTGCTCTCGCAGTGTTTTCAGGTTTAGTTATGCTCACGCTGCTCGCTGTCTACACAAGACAACGCAAAAAGTCAATCTCAGACCGACATTGAGAAAGCATATGTTGCGGGCTGCGTAGCACTTCTTTGGTTTGGAAAGATTACCGCAGACACGATACTGTATACTTATTTCTCATCAATCATTCGTCACATCGTCGTCCCGTGCTAAGACTTTCAATGCTTCCAGAATGATCTTACTTGAGGTCTCCAAGTGGCTTTTTAGGTACCCATCGTTTAAGAAGTATAATTCCCATTTGAAATTTGCCAGACTGTCAGAAACCACAAGCAAGGACGCAGCCTTGATTCCCCTAAATTTTGCCACGGTGAATGTGGCGGATGATTCCATCTCCACTCCTAGCACTCCTTGGGCTTGCAGCTTTTCTATTCGACCTCGCATTTCCCTGTAGATAGCGTCTGTATCCCAAACGGATCCAATAAAGGGTTTGACGCCGATTTTGCTGCAGGCTTCTTTGAGAATCTTCACGATCTCCAGATCAGGTCTTATCACCTTTATTCTCGGATAATAGTATCTTGAAGTTCCTTCACCTATTACTATCTTTGAAGGAATAACGAAGTCTCCAGGTTTCATATACGGCTGAAAGGCGCCTAAAGCAGTAGAGAACAGGATCACTTTGGCACCGCAAGCTATAAGATGCTCGACTAAGAAGGCTGTGGCCGATGCTCCAGATTCTTGGCGTACTAGACCTATTTTCTTGGTTTCGACCTTTCCTACGTATAGGGGGTCAAAGCCCCAAACAACCTCGGAAGCATTGGTTAATTCGCGAGCTTCTGTGTTTCCCCTTTAGAGGCTATCACAATTATCTCAGGGACAGGTACAAGTCGCTTAAAACAATTTAATAGAAGCTCAGGAGACGTAATCGAATAATCTTTCAAACAAAGTCACCTATATGTAATCGATCAACTTTGTTTATTCCTTGTATAAGGTCTTTTTCTGAGTCAAAATCATAAAAATGTAAATGGTCACGTAGTAACCATATTATCGGTTTAAGCCATGTCAAATGACTTAACAGTATCGCACTCGTCCAAGAAGCCCCTTTAGGAAGGGGAAAAAAGATGAAGGAGACGGCTATTTTCCAAGAGTGACAGCTATTTTTAAATATGCGTGCGCCCTCGCTGATACAGGTTCAAGGGATTAGTGATGCCCAAGCAGGAAAAGGGAAAGTCGCACGGGACGAGGCCTGTCGGCAAGCGGGCTCCGAGCTGGTGCAAGTATCAGCCTGAGGAAGTGGAGGCCCTCATCGTCAAGTTGGGCAAGGAGGGGCATTCACCGAGCGGGATAGGGACGATCCTGAGGGACCAGCATGCGATTCCCTTGTCGAAGCCGATAACCGGCAAGAGAGTGTTAAAGGTGCTCAGGGAGAACGAGCTGGCTCCATCCTTACCTGAGGACTTGGCGAGTCTGCTTAAGAAGGCTCATAGTCTAGGGCTTCACTTGGAGAAGTACAGGACCGACCTTTACAACAGAAGGGCGCTTCAGCTGATTGAAGCGAAGGTCCACAAGCTCTCGAGGTATTACAAGCGTGAAGGTCTCTTGCCGCCGACGTGGAAGTACGAACCCAAGATAGCTTCAATAACCTGAATATTCCCGTATTCTGGGCGTTTTCTAACAGACATATCCGCTAACGGCCTGTGGAATGTGCAGTTTAAATCTTTATGCGCGCGCGATCTAGTACCGAAGACAGGGAAAAAAGTGGGACGTACCGCGCTATTTAGCGCGCGCTCTTTGAATAGTCAAAACTTATAATTTGGTTTGACTCTATTCCTTTTGAGGAGGAGAAAGATGGGTTATAGTTACGGTTATTATGCATTGGAAAGAGCAAAAAGGGAGAAGAGACGAGCTATTTCGACGTTTTTTAGATACTGCCCATTGTGCTACATGGGAAATGCCGTCAGATGCAAAGTTCACAGTGTCGGTGGGAAAGACTATGCAATTTGTTCCAGATGTGGTGCCTCATGGCACGTTTACTTTGGCTTCACTGGTGGCTTGAGATGGGCGAAACTTGAGAAAGAGAGTCATGGTGGCAAAGGTAGAGAACATCTTGGGATAGAGCATGAGCCAGAGTTTTGGTCTAAACTTGCTTTTGAAGGAAGAGCAGATTTGGAAGAAAAACGTTCAATAGTTAGAGAAACGGAAATCGTTAGAGAGATTGTGAAAATAAGATGCCAATTCTGTGGTAATTTGTACAATGAATCAATAGACCGTTGTCCATATTGTGCGGGACATAGAAGATAAATTTCCCTCAAGCTCAGAGGTGTGTGCGGCAATCGTATTCAAGGCGCCAACTACTGCCCAACGTGCAAGATTTGTATCTGCTTCAGCTGTGGACTGAAAATGGTCAGCAAAGGGTTTGCACCCCATGGCCGGTGGTGATGTCTCCTGCAAATCCCTTTTTTCCACTCAGGACTGCGGGCCTAGGTGCGCTTCCTCGCAATGGTTTGACTAAACATATCATTTGACGAAGTCTCCACCTTTCTTCAACAGATTGTGAAGATTTCTAAGATATTGATCGCCTTTCACCCACTTCCATCCTCTTTCATATTTTAGCGGTCCGGGCGGCTTTTTCAGGCCAAGATCTCCAACAAGATCCTTCGGCATGACAAAATACTTGCCGTCATGCGGTCGCGTTATCCTGATGGCATTTTCAAACAGACCACTCTCCTTTTCTATGCCGGCCACAAGCACAAGGTCTGCTTCTTCTTTGTCGTCATAGCTCTCGAGAAGCTCTTTCCGACTACAATCCCACGCGCGCGCGAATTCTTCTGAAAAATGCGCGTTCTTATTCTTGTATTTCTCAACAACATCAGAGCGGGTGCATTTGAATCGCTTTTCGAATTCAGCATTTGTAAAGTCGTAGGCACATTCCACGGTAAAGGAGCCGATTATGAAACGACCACGGTCAGGTTCTCTTGTCTCAGGGTTTTCCAAAGATGGGCAGAAGACTAAGAGATCACCTGGGTTGAGTTTGGCCAATTGCTTCCCTCTAGGAGTTTCCTTTTTGCCATCCCCGTAGGTTAGATTCTTGAAATCTGGATCATAATGTATTGCTGCGTGCTCAAGATTTGCTCGGAGTTCCGCAGGGACGTAAGTGAGGATATTTGTCTTTGATCTGTTGCCTAGTGCAGTTTTGTAGGTGGCTTTCCCGCCTTCGACATATTTGCCTTTCCACTCCCACTTCTTGTCCGACCGCTGCCCCATCATCGTCTCAGGGATGGGTATATATTCGAATTCCTCTCCCTTTCCCCAGAACGGTCCTCTAAATCCACCGTTGAAATTAGGTACGTATTTTCCTTTGCCCTTGGCTGAACTTGTATCAACTGCTATCGTAATCAATAATGCTTTTCTACATTCGTTCTTCATACAGTCATATTCCTTCTGAAAGCTCACTGGCCGCAGGTATTCACTTTGTATTTATGAACTTTAATGGTTTTTTTGCTATATCTGTCTCCGCATTTTCCACATGACCACCATTCACCTTTGTCTGCCATGAAGACTCCTTCGCCGCATCTTGGACAGAAAGGGTTGGTACGGACAATCTTGTCTTTTTCAACCATGTAGTTTTCTCTCATTCACTCTTCTCCTGAACATTCAATCTTTGCGAGTTTCTCCGAACGCAATCTTCTGAGCTCATCAAATGTATATTCATAGCCCACCATTTCACTTACATTGCCTTTCTTGGCTGTGGCTAGCAGCTCAGCTGTTACTTGAATCACGTCTCTTCTATCAGACCAAACACCAAAACCGCGCACAAACTGGATTGCAATGTCTCCAATGTTGAAATCCAGGCAGCCATCATCTGAATTCCCTAGAACATCAAACAAATCTTCCAGCTTTACGTGTCTGGATCTAAGAAGCAATTCAATCTCTTCCAAAGCCATGAAGCGGTTCTCATAACCCGCCTCGGGGCCCGTTGAGTTTTTTCCAACTGACTTGCTCATACTATCACGCGGATGAATCTTGATTCTTCAAACCTATGTACGTTTGCCAGCTTCGAAAGCTTTCGACTAAGAGAGAAAAAACGTCGTAAATAAGCGAAGTCCACGCAGGCCAGGCAGTTTTAACATGAAAATTGAAAACCAGTTATGGAAAGCTCACGAGAATCTTGGAAAGAAGAGTCGATTCTCTTTTCTCCAGAAAAGGTACACCTTTCTGCATCAAGAAACCGCAGATCCTTATCAGGTTCGTAAGCTTATCCAACCCCGCGGCCATTATCTCTTTGACGTAGGCATCGCGCGCGCGAACTCAATGTGCGCCTCTTGTGGCAAAAGCGCGGGCGCGACGGAACAAGTGGTCAAGAAGCATCTTGACCGTTTGAGCTTGTATTATTTCCTTCGTCTCTTGCGTCTGATTCCTGTGAAAACGGCTGATAGCAGTATTAATGTTGCGAGATAGAAAGACGATGGCAACGCCGTGTTGTATCCTTTTATAGAAACTGAGTAGCCTCCAACCGGTGTTGAAATGATGAGCACTCTCTGTGTTATCGTGTCGGTTTCTGGTGTAGCTCCGCTTGCGTAGACGGTCAGAGTTGGGTAATATATCCCTGAACTACTGAAGGAGTGAGATATTATCGGAGCGGTTGTGTTAGTATTGTTTCCGTCTCCGAAGTCCCAACTGTATTTGGTAATTGGCATTTGGTTCGTGCCATTCCATCCTGGCTGAGAACTTGTAGCATCAAACTTCACGAGTTGGCCGATACTTGCGGTTTCAGGAACTACAGTAAATTCTGCTTTTGGACCGTGTGGCTGGACTACTTGCACTTGCTCTTGCGTAGTGTTCCACAGACCATTGCTATCTGTAACGTTTAGTGTTACCGTGTAGATTGTTGCAGTTGTATAAGTGTGCACTGTTGTTTGTCCAGATGCCGTGTGACCGTCTCCAAAGTTCCATTCGTAATCCACGATGGAACCACCGCTAGGTATTGATGATGCCGCGTCAAATGTTGCCACTTCTCCGACTTTTGGTGTTAGTGGATTCCAAGTGAAGTTTGCAACAGGTGGACCATAAACGAATAAGTCAGCAAAGATTGTGCTGTTTCCTCCGTTTGTGCTTGTGGCTGTAATGTTTCCAGAATACCACCCTAATGATGAATCTGACGGTGCTTGGAACGTTGCAGTCACATTCGTATAGGTTCCTTTCGTCACATTAATCCCATTCCTATTGAAGGTCACGTTCCCAGAAGAGATTATCTGATTCTCGAAAGTTTTCGATAAATCAAATGCCTTGAAATTCACACCGAGTAAGTCCGATCGGTTAAGAGTTTCTCCTACTAGAAACTGTGCAGTTGCATTTTGTCCTATTTGCACGCTTACCTGTAAGTGGTCTGGAATAACTCTCAAGGTTGCTGCGACTGAAGGTTGCACGCTTACCGTGTGAGTAACGTTGCCAGTAAGGCCATTGTTATCTGTCACTTTTAGCGTTACGTTGTAGTTGCCAGCACTGTTGTAAACATACGTGAAGTTCATATCTGTTTTTTGATTTCCATCTCCGAGCCACCATTGATAAGTTGTAATCGTTCCATTTGGAGCGAAACTAGTCGATGTGAAACTTACATTTTCGTTCACGACAGGTTGGTTTGGTCTCCACACGAATTCAGCAGTCGGCGGTAGCGGAATAGATTGTTGACGTGAACTCCACCACTTAGCAACAAAGTAGGTAAACCATACGATGTGCCAGACACCGTCGAAAGGAATAGGTATGTCAGTATATACTTCCTGTTCCTTTATTCTCCACCAGTTCAAGCTTGTGGCTATGAAGTAACATTTTTGCAGAATCAAATTGATATGAGGGCTAGGTGGCCAATAAGGAACATACATATGAACCGTCTGATATGTTTGTGTCTTGCAACAGTGTCAACAGAACCTGCGGCAAGGAAGCGTATATGAAAGGCCCGCCAAAAAGGACCGTTTTCAAAGGTTCCAGAACTGGTTGCGTGATATAGCCTTCAACTATGAGAATAACCTGAGCAACGAGCGCCACCACTATGACGATGGGAAGCCAGAATTTTAGTAAATCAACTACCCACTTTTCGAGGTGTAGGTGAAAAGCTTCTACCGGTCCACTGTAATAAGGAGCATCCGTCAGAGTGTCAGGTATTTGGGCAGAAGCTGTGATTGTCTCATTCTGCGGGTTGTAAAGGGTTGCACTGAGCTGTATTAGAGTCTCGTTACCCGCTGTTGTGATGTTGGCCTCAACCATTATGTGATAAGTCGTCTGGTCAGTTGTTATTACAAACAATGTCTTCTTATAGTAGGGTTCGTCGATAAGCTTCGTAACAGCGATATTTTGCACCGTAGCGCTTGCAGCAGTTACAGGCAAACAAACGGTTGAAACCAGAATTACAAAGACAAGCAAAAGAGCACTACAGCGAATCTTGCTAGTACTCACTCCTCCCCCTTCTCCTAATCACGTTTGGTTTAACGGAATGATAAGGTTTGTGGAGAAATCTTCTATTCGTTTGGTAGTTGTTTTACAGTGTGCGCAGCAACGCACGAAGATTCGCGCGCGGGACGTGCGGAACGTCTCTACGAATGGAGAAGAACAGCGACGGCAGCATAGCGGTGCGGAAGGCTTAAACTCCTCTTTTTTTACGTTTAATCCAGAAACACAGACCAACCAGAAAAGTTGGCTAGCTTTAAATAACTGGGTTCCTAGGCTAAAGTGATTGTCATGGCCTCAGCTTTCGAAGATCAGGCCGCTGGTTTTTTAGGTCTGGCTGAAAGGGCAGCCAAAACAATCTCAGAAACTGTCAGGCAAGACGGGTTGATACACGTTTTCTCGCATTTGGACGCTGACGGGGTTGCCGCAGCCGGAATCATAGGAAAAGCGCTGTTGAGGCTGGACGCGAGGTTTCGAATCCGCATAACCCAGTGGATTGAGGACAAGATCGTCGGCGAAGTTCTTTCAGACAAGCCTCAGCTCATAATCTTCACTGACCTGGGAAGCGGTTACGTTGACCTGCTCAGCCAGAAACTTCCAGACTTCAAAATTGTAATCTTGGACCATCATCAAATCGTCGGCAAAGAGTCAGACAACATTGTCCACGTGAACCCCCATCTGCACGGGGTCGATGGGGCTCGAGACATCAGCGGTTCCGGCGTTGCGTACTTTGTGGCTAAGGCTCTGGACAAGGTGAACGTTGACCTATCGCCCGTCGCCGTTGTCGGCGCCCTCGGAGACATGCAGGACAAATATGACCAGCGCATGCTGAAGGGGCTGAATGAAAAGATCGTTGAGGATGCAACAAACTCAGGTCTCCTGACCGTTGACAAAGACCTAGTTTTCTTCGGCAGGGAAACTCGGCCAATCATTAGAGCGCTGGCTTCGACGACAAGCCCATTCATCCCAGACATAAGCGGGGACGAGAACAAGAGCTTGGCTTTCTTGAAAAGCCTGGGTATCGAGCCAAGGGTTGGGGACAAGTGGCGCGCCTTGAGGGACCTCTCTGAAGACGAAAAGAAACGGTTGTGCTCAAAGTTGGCTGAGCACTTGGTTTCTAAAGGTCTACATTACGAGGTGTCGAGCCTCATCGGGCATGTTTACGTTCTTTGTAGTGAGGAGCCTTGGACCCCGCTCAGGGATGCCCGTGAATTTGCCGTCTTGTTGAACGCAACTGGTCGTATGGGCAAGGCTGGTCTCGGCGTGGCTGTCTGCATGGGCGACAGGGGTTCGGCGCTTGAGGGAGCCAACAAAGTGCTTGAGGATTACAGAAGAACCATACACAAGTACCTCGGCTGGGTGATGGAGAAGCCCGAAAGAATGAAAGAGTTCGAAAACATATACGTCGTTTACGGCGAAGACTTCATCGACGACAAAATGGTCGGAGCGATCTCGTCCATACTTACTTCAAGTCTTCCAAACCCGGAGAAACCCTTGATCGCATACGCAAACTTGCAAGACGAAGGAATCGCAAAAATCTCAGCGAGAACCATGGACACCGTCATAAACAGAGGCGTCAACCTAGGCGAAGTGATGCAGGTTGCCGCCGAAAAATTCCATGGAAACGGCGGCGGACACAACATAGCCGCAGGCGCGCAAGTCTCGATTGGAAACATCGATGACTTCATAAAAACTGTAAACGAACTCGTCGGCAAACAGCTCAAGGGCGAGAAGATTGGAAGCTGAAATAGCACTGGAATACGACGATGTGAGACTTGCTGAGGCTGTTGCCAAAGCAGTTTCGCCTGACAACCTAAAAACGCCGAGTGGTCTGTCTATTAAAACATCATGGCAGTCAACGAGAGTCATCACTTACGTAAACTACCGTGGAAAACTCGCAACATTCATTGCCACAATCGACGACCTTCTCTTTTGTGCATCAACAGCTGAGCGAGTTCTTCAAGCAGCAAGAAAGCTTGAGTGAGAGACTTCGTAGCCAGAGTCGTCTCCAGCATATTGAATGTGCTTTATCGTAAGGTTAAATAGCTAATTCAAGGCTAGACCTAGAGGTTGCGAGTGAAAGCATGCTGGACATCAAACTGATCCGCGAAAGCCCTGAGCTTGTGAGGAACAACCTGAAGAAGAGGGGAGACCCTGACAACCTAAAGATGCTCGATGGACTGATCGACTACGACAGAAAATGGCGACAGTACCTGACACAGTTGAATAATCTGCGACATGAAAGGAGACAGGTAACAGCCAAGATTGCTGAGGCCAAAAAGAGAGGAACGGATTCAAGCAGCGAAATGTTGAAAGCAAAACATGTTGATGCCAAAATCACGAAACTGGAAAAGCAAGTAACAGAGTGCGAAGAGAAGGTTCACGATTACCTGTTGCGCCTTCCAAACCTTCTGCACGACACTGTTCCGCTTGGCAAGGACGAGAATGGCAATGTCGAAATAAGAAAGTGGGGTGACATACCCAAATTCGGTTTTCCAGTGAGGGACCACATGGACCTGGGCCTAAACCTCAACATAGTTGACGTTGAAAGAGCTGGAAAGATTGCTGGAGCACGCTTCTTCTACCTAAGAAGTGACGGGGTTCTCCTCGACATGGCTTTGATCAACTTTGCTCTAGAAGAGATAGCCGAAAAAGGCTACACGCCGATAGAACCGCCCTTCCTCATGAGACGAAAACCGTACGAAGGCGTCGTGGCCCTAAGCGATTTCGAAGACGTGCTCTACAAGGTTGAAGATGAAGACCTGTATCTAATCGCAACTTCGGAGCATCCGATGGCAGCGATGTTCATGGACGAGGTGCTGAAAGCTGAGGACTTGCCGCTGAAGCTTATCGGTGTAAGCACAAACTTCAGAAAAGAGGCAGGCGCACACGGCAAAGACACCCGCGGCATATTCCGAACGCACCAGTTCAACAAGGTTGAACAGTTTGTTTTCAGCAGGCCCGAAGACTCATGGGCAATTCATGAGGAACTAATACGCAATGCTGAGGAGCTTGTGCAAAAACTCGGTTTGGCCTACCGAGTTGTCAATGTTTGTACAGCTGACATGGGTACGGTTGCGGCGAAGAGATACGACGTTGAAGCTTGGATGCCCGCGCAAAACGCGTACAGGGAAATAATCTCATGCAGCAACGACACAGACTATCAGGCCCGAGGGCTAAACATAAGGTACAGGGAAAAGGAAGGCGCAGCGCCAAAAGGGTTGGTGCACACTTTGAATTCAACAGCCTTGGCCACCGGCAGAACTATCGTTGCGATAATCGAAAATTATCAACAGAAGGACGGGTCTGTAGTTGTTCCAGAAGCGTTGAGAAAATACATGGGCGGCATCAAGAAAATAGCTCCAAAGCGGTAAAACTTTTAATACTATGCTGTGAACTTAAGCTGCATTCGGAGGGTAAGCGTGTCCTCAAAGAGCGTGTCCTCAAAGACAAGGCGTGTGCGCGATAAGTGGCGAGGCAAGGCATGGTACATGGTGATGTCTCCACCATACTTTGGAAACGTTGAGCTGGGAGGAGTGCCAGCGGACGAGCCGGAGAAACTGATCGGAAGAGTCGTTGACTCAACGCTCTACGACATTACGAACGACTTTGCTCATCAGTACCTGAAGATGCGCTTCCAAATAGCCGAAGTTGACGGCAAAACTGCCAAGACAATATTCAAGGGACATGAATACTCCCGAGATTACTTGCGCAGTCTTGTGAGAAGACGGACGACCAAAGTTGACGGCTTGTTCGGTGTTACGACGAAAGACGGGTACACGCTGCGAGTGGCTGTTAGCGCTTTTACGCTTTCAAGAATCAAGACATCTCAAGAGAAAGTCGTTCGCGCAATCATGCACAGGATCATAAAGGAAAAGGCCGCAGCGCTCACGATGGACCAGGTTGCGCAGGAGATGGTGTTGGGAAAGATAGCTTCGGACATTTACAACGAAGCCAAGAAGATTGCTCCGTTGCGCCACGTGGGCATCAGGGGTTCAAAAGTTGTGACGCAATTAGCCAAGCCGCAGACGACAGAGGCTAAGTAGACCCTACGCGGCGAGTGTTTTTCCGTATTCGTAGCCTTTTTCGAAAGCCGTCAGGTTTAGTTCTTCGGTGCCCTTAGGTATGTTCTCTTTGATCGATTCTCTGACAGCGTTTTCGTCCAGCAGTCTTGTGATTGCGACGAGCGCGCCTAGCATGACGATGTTTGCGACTATTCTTCTGCCAAGTTCTTCTGCGATTTTGGTGACCGGAACCCGGAAGACCCTAGCATTTTCCAGGTTCTTCTCCGTGGGAATCATGTCCGGATCTATGATCACCGTGCCGCCAGGCTTGACGTCTGCTGCATACTCATTATACGCGTGTTGCGACATAAGGATCAAGACGTCGGGCTGAACCACCTTCGGAAAGTCTATCTCTTCTTCCGATATCACGACTTCAGACTTGCATGCCCCGCCTCTTGATTCTGGACCGTAAGACTGAGTTTGAACAGAGTTCTTTCCGGCGTGTATACAGGCTGCTGCGGCCACGATTATGCCTGACTTGATTATTCCTTGACCGCCGAAGCCCGCAAACCTAACTTCAACCCGCACGTCAGCTCACTTTCTCCATCGCTTCTTCGTTTATTTTCGATATTTTCTCGTGGAGCATTCTTTCGTAACTGAGCTTCTCAACGTCCACAAACTCGCCGACTGCTATTCTTTCAGGCGTGATTTCCGCCTTTGAGGGGTCTGAGAAGCTGTCGATGACTGAGGCCTTCCTGAACCATCCCATCATCTCAAGACCTGACCGCATCTTGTTGTAGCGGCCGTATATCTCAGGACAGGGTGAAAGCACTTCGATGAAGCAGAAGCCCTTCTTCTGCAGCATCCTCTTAATCGACTGTGTCAGCCTGCGCACGTGCAGGGTCGTCCATCTGGCGACGTACGTAGCTCCAGACGCTGCTGCCAAGTGCACGAGGTTGAACGGGTGCTCGATGTTTCCATACGGGCTCGTGGTCGTTATCGACTCAAGCGGGGTTGTCGGACCCTGCTGCCCGCCTGTCATTCCGTAGTTCAAGTTGTTGGCGCAGAGGACCTTTATTCCTATGTTTCTTCGGGCGGCGTGTATGAAGTGGTTTCCGCCTATAGCGAAGAGGTCACCGTCTCCGCTTATCACCATGACCTCTAATTCGGGGTTTGCGAGTTTTACTCCTGTCCCAAAGGCCAAAGCGCGTCCGTGTGTCGTGTGAAATGAGTCCGCGTTTATGTAGCCGGCCGTTCGGCCGATGCAGCCGATGCCTGATACCACTACGAGCTTGTCTAGATCGAACTGCAACTCGTCCAGTGCGTGAGCGAAGCAGTTGAGGACAACGCCGTTACCGCAGCCTGTGCACCATATGTGTGGCATCATCTCGGCTCGGAGGTACTTTGAAAACGGATGCGCCATTTCCTGAACCATCAAGCAGCCCTCCTTATTGCGTCAAGAATCTCCGTCGGAGTGTGCGGTTCTTCCCCCAGCTTTGAGAGAAAAGTCACAGGCGTTTCTTTTGCTGCCCTTTCGACTTCTCGCACCAGCTGTCCGCAGTTCATCTCAGGAACGGCGATTGCTCGAACGTGCTGTGCGACTTTTGCCACGTGTTCTTCTGGAAACGGCCACAGCGTGATCAGGCGTAGCAATCCTGCCTTGATTCCTTTTTCTCTTGCCTTCTTTATGGCGCTCAACGCGGCCCGCGCAACTATGCCGTACGCTACAACTGCGACATCCGCGTCGTCGAGCATAACTTCTTCAACTCTTACTATCTTGTCAGCGTTCTTCTGTATCTTATCGCACAGCCTGTTGACCAGCCTTGTCTGGTCCTCAGCGCTCGAAGTTCTAGGATAACCGCTCTCGTTGTGCGTTAAGCCCGTAGCATGGAAATGGTATCCCTCTCCGAAGCAGGCCATAGGCGGAACCAAATCGTCATCAGGCAAGAACGGCTTATACTCTTCAGGTGACACACTCGGCTTCTTGCGGTTAACTATCCTCACCTTGTCCATCGGCGGGATGACCACTTTTTCCCACATGTGGCCAACGATCTCGTCGGCCATCAGGAGCGTTGGCACTCTGTACGTTTCAGAAAGGTTGAAAGCCTCAACCGTAAGGTCGAACATCTCCTGAACGGAAGAAGGCGTCAACGCAATTATACCATAGTCTCCATGCGAGCCCCATTTTGCCTGCATAACATCCTGCTGCCCAGGTATCGTTGGCTGTCCAGTGCTCGGTCCAGCCCGCATAACGTCCACGATGACGCAGGGCGCTTCTGTCATAACGGCGAGTCCGATGTTTTCCTGCATCAGGCTGAAGCCCGGTCCAGAAGTGGCCGTCATCGCTTTCAAACCAGAGTATGATGCGCCGATAACCGCCGCAATTGAAGCGATCTCGTCTTCCATCTGTACGTAGATTCCGCCAAGCTCAGGCATCCTCATAGACAGGGTTTCCGCGATCTCCGTTGCAGGGGTGATCGGGTAGCCCGCGAAAAACCGGCAGCCCGCAACAAGCGCGGCCTCGGCGCATGCTACGTCGCCGTTCAGGAAATGTGCGCCTGTGAGTATGTTCTTAGCTTTTAGCATGCTTCACATCCTTCTCGTTTGGTTTTTCAACGACAAAAATCGCGAAGTCTGGGCAGACTGCGGTGCAGAAGCCGCAGTTCATGCACTTGCTTTCGTCCACGACTTTCGGAGGGTGAACCCCCCTCGCGTTTATTTCATCAGATTCTTCCAAGACTTTCCGTGGGCAATACTCGATGCAGTAGCCGCATCCTTTACACTCATCCTTGATCAGATGGATTTCTGTCTTCACCTGTTTTATCGTTTCTTTGTCGAGCGCGGCATGTCGAATTCTTTCAGGCATGTGCTAACTTCCTTCCAAAGCTTTCTCAAAGACTTCTTTGGCCTTTTCAATTTCCTCTGGCTTAACGTTGTCTACAGTCGACTTCATCTCGCGGATTTTTGAAGCGAACTTCTCGCCCTCAGCGGCTGAACACCATAAAAGCTGTAGTCTTTCCTTGTTCAGTCCACTCTGCTCCATCTTCTTCCAGAATCGTTCCACCCGCTTTTGCGTTTGGTAGTTGGCGTTAATGTAGTGGCAGTCTCCGATGTGACAGCCGCTCACCAAGACCGTTGCGGCTCCTCTTGCAAACGCTCTTTCAATAAACTTGGGTGCCACGCGGCCGGAACACATGGTTCTGATTATGCGCACGTTCGGCGGGTACTGCATTCTGCTGACTCCTGCGAAGTCTGCGCCCGCGTAAGAGCACCAGTTGCAGTTGAACGCCACGATCTTCTTGTCTGCGTCGTGCTCCGTGACGGCGTCTATCTGTCCGATTATCTGGTCATCGGTGAAGTGGCTCTGCGTGAGAGCGCCGAAGGCACATTCTGCTGCGCATGTGCCGCATCCGCCGCAGGCTGCCTCGATTATTTCGATGCGTTTCTTTTCCTTGTTGAGAATTATTGCGTTGTACGGACAGACTTTCACGCATAGTCCACACGCCGTGCATTTTTCTGGAAAAACTATAGGCGTGATGGCTTCAACAGTCACTTTTCCTTTCGCCATCAGTATGCCTGCACGCGCTGCCGCCGCGCTTGCCTGGGTCACACTGTCCTTTATGTCCTTGGGAGACTCGGCGCAGCCGGCGAAGAAGATGCCCCCTGTTGCAGCGTCCACCGGTCTCAGCTTGGGGTGTGCTTCCAAGAAGAAGCCATCCTGGTTTCTTGACAGCGTCAGCAGACGCTGGATCATTTCGCTGTCCTTTCTGGCTTCTAAGCCTATTGAGAGAATGGCCATGTCAGCTCTTATCTTGTAAACTTCGTTTTTCAGCGTGTTTTCTCCGATGAGCCAAAGATTGTGGGTTTTCTTGTCCTCCTTTATCTCTGCTGGCAACCCGCGAATGAACACGACGCCCTCTCCTCTGGCCCGTTTGTAAAGGTCTTCGAAACCTTTTCCGTAGGCTCTTATGTCAACGTAGAACACGTAGATCTCGGTGTCCGGCCAGTGCTCCTTGATGAGCAAGCTGTCCTTGATTGTGTTCATGCAGCAGACATTGCTGCAGTAAAGCTTTCCAGCCTTGTCCGAACGGGAGCCCACGCACTGGACGAACGCTACGCGTTTCGGAATCTGTTTGTCACTGAGCCTTATCAGGTGTCCGCCTGACGGGCCGCCTGCGTTGATTAACCTCTCGAACTCGAGTGAGGTGATGACGTTTGGAAACTTGCCGTAACCATAGTTAGGCAACACTGAAGGGTCAAAGACGTCTGCGCCCGTTGCGACTATTATCGTGCCCACTTCGATCTCTTCGGTTTCAGGCTTCATCTCAAAGTTTATCGCTTGCCTTTCGCATGCTTTTATGCACTTGTCGCAGACGACCACGCCTTCCTTGTTGAGGCAGAGGTTCATGTCAACAATGTACGTGGACGGAACTGCCTGCGCGAACGGTGTGTAAATCCCGTGTCTTGTGGCTAATCCTACGTCAAACTCGTTTGGAGCAACTATCGGGCAGACTTTTACGCATTCTCCGCAGGCTGAGCAGTCCTTAGTGACGTAGCGTGGTTTCTTGAGCACTTTAATGTGGAAGTTGCCGATGTACCCCTTCACCTCGGTAACTTCGCTGTTGGTCAACAACTCAATGTTTGGGTGATGCCCCACATCGGACATTTTTGGCGCCAGTATGCAGATCGAGCAGTCCATCGTTGGGAAAGTCTTGTCTATACGCGCCATCATCCCGCCTATGCTGGGCTCTTTCTCAACCACGTACACTTTGTAACCAGTGTCTGCAAGGTCCAGAGCAGCTTGGATACCGGCAACTCCACCGCCTATGACCAAAGCCTTTCGGGTGATCGGCACTTCAGCCTCTTCTGCAGGCTGAAGCAGAGCAGCCTTAGCCACGGCCATCTTAACCAAGTCTTTGGCCTTTTCTGTAGCTGCCTCGCGGTCGTGGAGGTGAACCCAACTGCAGTGTTCACGGATGTTGGCCATTTCGAAAAGGTACTTGTTCAGTCCGGCTTCTTCACACGCTTTCCTGAAGGTCGGTTCGTGAAGCCTGGGGGAGCACGACGCAACCACAACTCGATTGAGCCTGTGCTCTTTGATGTCCTTCTTTATGCCTGCTTGGCCCTGATCTGAACACGTGTAACGGTTATCCTGCGCCAGGACAACGTGCGGCAACGTGCCCGCAAACTTTGCAACTTCAGCGCAGTCCACGGAGCCAGCGATGTTCAAGCCACAGTGGCAAACGTACACTCCTATGCGAGGTTCCTCTTCCTGTTTTGACTGTGGTTCCTTGTCTTCTGGCATCAATTTATCCTTCCCGCAAAGATTTCATGTGATTCTCAATCGATTCCGCCGCGCGTTTTCCATCACGGATCGCCTCTATCACGGAAGCCGGTCCGCTAACAGCGTCTCCGCCTCCGAAAACATCCGGCAGGCTGGTTTCCATCGTTATCGGGTCCACCCAGAGCGTTCCATCTTCGTTCAATTCAACATCTTTCGGCAAAAACTCCAGATCAGGAGATTCGCCTATCGCAAGAATAACCATGTCCGTTTCCCGCTTGAACTCCGACCCTTCCACCGGAATCGCCTTTCTCCGGCCAGTTTCATCTGGCTCACCAAGCTGCATGCGGACGCACTCAATTGCACAGACTTTGCCGTTTTCACCCAGAATCTTCTTGGGCGAAACCAGAAATTCGATTTTCACCCCTTCATGTTCAGCCTCTTCAACTTCGCGCGGGTTTGCAGGCATCTCATCCTTCGACCTGCGGTAAAGAATAGCTACTTCGTTTGCCCCAAGGCAGCGCGCTGTTCTAGCCGCGTCCACAGCAACGTTTCCCCCGCCTACCACAACGACGTTCTTTCCAACGTCGACCTTCTTACCGAGATTCGAGTCCCACAGAAAATCAAGAGCGTTGGTTACCCCTTTCAAGTTCGACCCTTCAGCCTTCAGTTTTTGGCTTCTATGGGCTCCTGCGCCTATGAAAACCGTCTTGTAGCCTTCTTCCTTCAAATCCGCAAAGCCCACGTCCTTGCCAATTTTCATGCCCGTTTTGAATTCCACGCCCAGGTTCTTTATGAACTGAATCTCTTTGGCAATGACCTGTTTTGGCAAGCGACGCTGCGGTATGCCTTTCCTCAGCATCCCGCCTGGTTCTGAAAGAGCTTCAAAAACTGTGACCGCGTATCCTTTTCTTCCCAACTCGTAGGCAACCGTAAGCCCGGCAGGGCCAGAACCGATGACCGCCACTTTCTCCTTCGAGGACTTCGTTGCTTTCTCTCTTTTCTTCGTCTTGAACAATTCTTCCCGCATTTGCTCGATTTTCTCCAAGACAGTCTCCTTTTTCAGTCCAGCACGTTCTGGATGAAAACAAACCAAGGTCGTCACAAGTGGAAGAGGAACATTCCTTACGATCTTCTGTAGCGCCTTGTCAAAGGCTTGCGTGTGTCCTTGGGCTGCTGCAGTTGACCGCATGAACAAGAATATTTCAGGCAGGTTTAATCCTTGGGGGCAACGGTTGTGACATCGATAACACCATGCGCAGACCCATATTGCCTCAGAGGCCAAGACTTTTTCAGGGTTCGAGTAGATGTCTTCGAGAAGTCGTCTGGGGCTGTACTCGTTTCCCAGCATCTCAGCCATAGAACAGCTGGCTGTACAGATGCCGCATTCAAAGCAGTTTTTCAGCTTCTTGGCATTCAGTATTTTTTCTATGACTTCTTTGGCGATGCAGGTTGAGCTTTCCAAGGCCGTGGGCCCTCTCAAATACTGGGGTTCCCAGAGATATAAAAGTTTACAAACGTAAAGGTTTTAAATGAACATACAAGCCGCGAGTTGTCTCGAGTGCACATTTATATGATGAGACATAGTAGAGCATGACCCAAAGGAGAGGTTTCGGTGGAAAAAGTGAAGGTCCTAGCCTACGGCGTTGGCGTGGTCGGCGGTTACATCGCGAAATACTTGCTTGAAAAAGAAGGAGTACAAGTCGTCGGTGCAGTCGACGTCGCCAAAGACAAGGTCGGCAAGGACCTGGGCGAAGTTCTGGGGCTGAAAAAGAAAGTTGGAGTAACAGTCTCTGGCAACATCGATTCAGCCCTTTCGACGGTCAAAGCTGACATTGCGGTCCACACTACATCTTCCTACCTGGAGGACACCTTTGCACAGATAGCCTCAATCATAGAACACGGAGTCAACGTCATATCAACCTGCGAAGAACTGTCGTATCCATACGTTTCTGAACCAAAGCTTGCGAAAAAGCTTGACGCCCTGGCCAAGAAGCACGACGTAACGGTCTTGGGAACTGGTATAAACCCAGGCTTTCTCATGGATGCTCTCGTGATAACGCTCACCGCACCCTGTCAGAAGATAGAGAAGATTGAGGCAATCAGAGTCATGAACGCGGCTACGAGGCGGTTACCATTCCAGAAGAAGATAGGCGCCGGTCTGTCAGTTCAAGAGTTCACGCGAAGGATCGAGAAGAAACAGATCACGGGCCATGTTGGTCTCGCGCAATCCATCGCCATGATCGCTGACTCTTTAGCATGGAGACTCGACAAAGTGGTCGTTCAGCCCGCAGAGGCCGTGATCGCAAAGAAACCTGTCGAGAGCAAAGACATAAGGGTCAGCGCAGGAAAAGTGGCGGGTCTGAGACAAAAAGCAAAAGGCATTGCCAAAGACAAAGAAGTCATAGTCTTAGACTTCAGGGCTTACATAGGGGCTGAAGAAGAGTACGACGAAGTAACAATCAAGGGCGTGCCAGAAATTAGACAAAGAATAAGTCCATGCGTACATGGCGACCTCGGAACAGTTGCGATGATCGTCAACTCGATTCCGAAAGTAATCAACGCGCCTGCCGGCTTGGTTACGATGAAGGACCTGCCCGTTCCGTCGGCTGCACTCGAAGATATGCGAAAATACGTGAAAACAGTTTGACTCGGCAGAGCTACAGTATTTAACAAGCTCGCTGGTAACTGTTCTTCATCGTGGTGGCAAGCGTGACGAAGACAGCGGGGGTTCATGAAAAGGGAACGTTCTCTCTAGATGACATAATAAACAGAACCAAGGGCAAACGGGGTTTTCGAAAGGCCGGAGCGATTGCAGTGTTTGTCGGTGTCGTGCGAGGAGAAACCTTGGAGGGTGAAAAAGTCCAGAGGCTGGAGCTGCAGGCATACCAAGAAAAGGCAGACGAGGTGCTCACGAAAATCTGCGACGACCTGAAAAGAAAGCCCGGCATAGTTGACGTTCAAATCCACCATCTACTCGGTGAATTTCACGTTGGTGAGGACATTGTCTACGTTCTGGTTGCAGGTTCTCATCGTGAAGAGGTTTTCCCTGTTCTGGAAGAGGCAGTTGAAAGGTACAAGAAAGATGCACCTATCTTCAAGAAAGAATTAGTCACGACTGTGAAGGGCGAGAAGAGGGCTTACTGGTTGGAAGAACGACAGAGCCATCGGTAAAATTGTCATGTAACATTAGCTGCCTAAAAAAACATTTAATCATCCAGTGCCTAACTGTTGAAGATAAGATGATTCATGTGACAAAAGGGGACATTGCCTGGGACCTGTCTGAGATTTTTCCGAGCACCACAGACTCCTCAGCGCGCGAAGATTCTACAATTATCCATACGTTTATGCCCAACTGTTCGTCTATGCTCTCTATCAGAAATACCTGGAAGAAGGCAGAGAGTTTGTTCCCAAACTCAAGAGGATTCTTTCAGTTGGCAGCAGTATCTCTCCACAGAAGATCGGCAAGATCGTCGGTCTTGACATCGCCGACGTAGACTTTTGGAGACTCAGAATTAAGCAATACGAACATTTTCTCATAGAACTTGAGAAGATCGTCAACTAGAGAGCGCGCTGATGCTGTTGAGTGGATCTGGAACGTAAATGCGCCTGAAGGCAGAAAGAGGCTTTGTTAGTAGAGCGCAAGTGTCCTCAATGAGTGCAAAAGTGAACAAGGTTTTCGCGAATTTAGCGCGCGCGGTTCCCATGAGCAGGTCGCGCGTAAAGCTCTTCAATGAACTCCGTTGCTTTGAAGAAAGTTGCTGTCCGTCCTTGGCTTTGATGTGCACTGTGTTGTAACCGACTAGGTAGGCAGAAACTGTTTTCCGTATTATCGGGTCAGGCATGTCCTTTGGAGAAACCATGATGTAGGCCTCTTGCAGTGGTTCTTGTTTTGCCAAGTCTGACGGCATTATTGACAATGATCCGTCGTCTTCTGAACGTACGAGAATCGTACTGCTCTTCTTCAGTTGATTCTGAATTATCCATTTCTTGGGTAGAGAGATTACGTACGTTGAGCCGCCTGTCAGCTGAAGTCTTCTCGTTTCTTCATTCCGCTTGTTTGCGCGCGCGCTTACGGAAAAATACATCACGGGAAAATTCGGTTAGGTGAAAACCTTGAGCAGACTGTTAGATATCGGTTTAGAACAACTAACGGCTGTCGTCTTAAAGATGGGTGAGGCCGCTGAAAAAGCAGTTAGGGCATCTATCGCAGGGTTCATGGATGGCAGGGACGTAAGTGAACAAGTCAGAGAACTGTCGGAAATGCTGGTTACGATGACCGTCAGTGTTGAAGACAAGGCATTCGAGCTGATAGTGAAGTATCAGCCTGTTGCGTCGGACTTGAGGATAATTAATTCCTACATGAAAATTGCGTACGATTTTGAAAGGTACGGCCGGTATGCTTGGGACACCTCTTTTACCCACCGAAAATTTGCTGCCTCAGAGAAATGCGCGTACTCATGGGATACCATGGAAAGGATGACCGAGATGACGTTGCGTATGGTTCGGACGAGCATAGAAGCCCTAAGAACTAATGATGGAGAATTGGCCAAGTCTCTTGCAAGCACTGAGAGCGAGGTTGACGAGATATACTCCAACTATCTGGACAAGTTGTCAAAGGCTCCTCCTGTCACAAAATGCATAGTCTGCAACCTTTTGGTGGTTAGATACCTTGAGAGAATAGCGGATCACGCAACTTATGTTGGTGAGGCGATTTATTACATCGCAAGTGGCGATAAAATAATTCTGAGGTAGAGCTTGCTGAAGTTTTGGTCCTGAGAAAGGTTATAAGCACATGTGGAAAGGTAGTTTTAGTGGAGATGTAGAATTTGGAAAAAAGAAGCTATGCATGGTTTGAAAAGCGTCGCAGGACAAAAGCTTTGGACTTGGCTCAAGAGCAGATAGCGAAAGCAATCGATACTGTAACGCTGTTACATCAGGCAACGAAGGGCATTGCAGAAGGGAGGACAAAGGAAGCGATGCAGCGGATTGAGATTCTCTTCAAGACTGAGGAAGAGGTGGACCGTCTGCGAATGGACGTTTTCAAGGAGCTGTCAAAGGGTGCGGCTTTGGTTGCTGACTATCGTGAGGACCTGCTTCATCTTGTGAAAAGGCTCGACACTCTGGCTGATGATGTGAAAGACGCTGCAAGGTGCATGGAAATGCTCGGAGACACTCAGATTCCGAAGGAGCTATGCGAAAACACGGTGTGTATGACATCGGACCTGGTGGATTGTGCCCGTGCCCTACATAACAGCATCGAGAAGATCTCGGTGGCCCCGGCAGAAGCGACAGAAGGTTCTAAAAAAGTTGAAGAGATCGAGCATCGAATTGACGACGATTATCTTAAGACAAAGAAATTGTTCATCAAATACGGAGGGCAAATGAACGCGGGGACAATGGTAATCTTTGACGATTTGATCGAGTTCATTGAACAGGCCGCTGACATGTGCGCAGACACTGCTGACTACATCGTTATACTTTCCAACAGGGAATAGCAGCAAAAATCATCGAACGAGAAAGAACTGAAGATAATTTATGGAGACTTTGTCGATCTCAAGAGATCATAGAGAGAAGAGAGGTCCGCAGATATCAGAAATCTTATGGAATGATGTTTCCTTGGCGCGTTGAAGAAAATCACTACCATGCCTTTTACAATTTCAAAGAAAAGGAACGGCCTGGTCTTTGCGGTTTTGAACGAACTACATTGTCGAATTTCTTTTTCTAACACGAAGACGTGCGCGCTGACCTAAGCATGTTACACTGGATACATTGCATGAGCCAATATAATAGAATCAAAAATGTCTACAACACCATCGTTATTCAGGTCAGCGTTCGGATTCCAGTTGCTATCTCGTGACGTCGATCCGAATGCTGATCCGAGCACTAAAGCATCATATATGTCGACGAAGCCATCCCCATTTATGTCCCCTAAAATATACCCTTTCCCACTGAAAATTATGTCGAAACTAAAATCAGAAATTCCTCCAACGTTCGGAGAAACATAAAGGCTTTGTGTAACCTGAACAGTTTTGCTTACCGCAATCCCTGTGTTCACACAGGTCCAAGTGAAATTCAGATACTTTGAAGCATTCGCTGGGCTGTAATTCATCGGTGTGACTGTCAGGAGAATTGATTGATTACCTTCGTTCCGAGCGTAAACTACAACTTCCTTTGTCTGCCCTGGCGACAGAACACCCCAGTCTATTGAAGACACTGTCTTGGTGCAACCTGCATCCCAGTAGATGCCGATGCTTCCTGTAGCCTCGACTGCAGAAACGCTGGGAACAGAGTTCCTCAGGTGCAGGAATTCAAATGTGCCAACGGTTAGCATCAGCATTAGTACCAAGAGCAAGTAGGGTACTTTGTTATGCAACCGCCCTTCTCCCCTACCATTCGAATCTCAAGACTGGAATATCTGTCTTTCCGTCTTTGACGAGGACAAAGCCAACGTTGCAAAAAAAGAAGAAGGCGATCAAGGCGTCATGTTCGGGTTGAAAATTACATAGGCTCAAAAGCCGACTTGTGTCATGGCTGCCTAGCCAGCGCAGTTTGACGTTGAAGTGATAATTAGTCTTACAGAAGTTCTGAGGTTTATCGCCCCGTATGATGCGCAGACCACAACGTGTGCCAATTCACGTGCAACAGAAGTCATACAAAGAAAGAAAAGGCGAGGTACTCGCCAAATGGGTACTTGGTTTTTTTAGGATTTCTGTTTCTAATCCTTTGCCAGCGTTATTTCCATTGTAGAAACCGCTCTTGCACCGCTTTCGCCTTCCCTGGCGGGCATCTGCTCTGTACCTATGGCGATCTTTGAAACCTTCAGGTCCTTGAGGAAGCGGCTTCTCGTTATCTCAGCAACGTCAACCGCTGTCGTGATTGCTTGTCCTCTTGCCTTCAGTGTTATCTCTTTGCCGTTGGATGCCGATAGGCTGGTAATGATCGCCAGGACGTAGCTCATTGCTGGTTTCCTGCCAATGAAAACAATCTTCGAACTCTCCGACATTTTTTTCACTCCTTTTGTTTTTAATTGTGTGTTGCGTTGTGTCTCTGTCTCATGTTCTCAACAGAACGCTACCGCGCCCTAATAATTGGCAACTCTCCTTTATAAACGCGATGAAAACAAACTTCTATTCGATTCCTCTAGACAAAATCTGCTCAAGGGCTGTCAATGATCAAAATTGGTTGCTCCACCATCCGTGTAACCACACATTTACTCGTTTATAATCTGAATTTAGTTTTTCCTGTGAAATTCGTGGACACAACACAATGACAAATCTCTTATGTTCTAACTCGACTGATAATAGCTGACTGAGAGAGGTGAATTCACGGATGGGGTTTGTGAAAGTAGCTTCGACAAAGGACCTGAAACCAGGTGAAATGATCGATGCCGGCGCGGCAGGAAAAGAGATCTGCGTTGCCAACATAGGAGGCAAGTACTACGCGATTGGCAATCGTTGCACACACATGGGCTGCTTGCTTTCAGACGGCACGCTGAGGGGAGAGAACGTAACGTGTCCGTGTCACGGTTCAGCTTTCAACGTTCTAACGGGAGCCGTGGTGAAAGGACCTGCACAAAAATCTGAACCTGCATATAGAGTAAGGATAGAAGAAGACCAAGTCTTAATCGACGTTTGAATGGGCAGCTGCGCCGTTTAAGCAAGCACACCCAGTGAGTCTATAAGCTGTTCAGGAAGCCTCTGGTAACGTCCCTCGCGGATTGAAGAAGTGGGTGTTTTACTTCTGTTAGAGCTCCAAACTTTCTCAGTCTTTCGACTCTGAAGTAGATAGGCGGATGTGGATCAAAGCTTACCCATTCTTGAACGCGATACGAGGGGATCCGCTCATAGAGAAGTCTTTTGAACCCTATTTCTTCTAGGGCGTTGGCCAGAATGTTGGGTTGTCCCATCACGATCGCTGACGTTAAGTCTGCCCTTGCTTCGAAGAATTTGGCGATGAAATACGTGATCGTTGACAGCACCCAGAAATATATGAGGAGAAGAACAAAGGAGCTTGTGGGAAAGAATCCGAAGATCACGTAGAACCATAGAAGGTATTGGACAGCAGATAGTCCGTAGAGCCAGAAGGGATCACGTCCCTTTAGGTGTCCAAACTCGTGTCCCAAGATGCTGAGAAGCTCGTCTTCCTCAAGTTGCACGAGAGCCCCCGTAGTAATCAAAACTACTCCTCGGCTTGGGCTTGGGCCAGAGGCAGCTGCGTTAGGAGCCAAAGTGTTGGACACCACGATCTTGGGCACTTTAAAATGGAATTTGTCTGCTACCTTTTTCACTAGTTCGTAAACGTTCACCTTTGTTGAAGACAGATTCTCTGGGCTGCACTCAAGCCCATACTTTCTAAAAATCTGCCCAGTCGTCTCGCAGTTGATTTCCCCGTTCTTGGCGATTGTCTCTTGATAGATCTCTTTCTTCATTTCGGCAACTTTTTCAGGAGGGTACTTCTGCCTGAAATCGTCCTGTCCTTCAATCGGCAGGCTGTATTCAAGAATATGTATGGTCGGGTTCTCTTCGGTGATTCGCCAGTCTGATATTCTTTCAATAATCTTTGGTGAATACACGACGAAGATGAACTGAAACGTCAGCAGGACAATCGGCGTGTACGGGCCGATAAGGAAGAACAGGAACAAGCCTAGCGTGATGAATATGACGACGAGGAAAACTTGCGTCTCGAGAAAAATGCGGTTCAACGGTTTCTTTTCTTTGCCAGAAATCTTTTCTGGCACAATCCTCTCACCTTCTCGCCACGCAAAGAAGAGTGTGCCCTCTCTAACCTTTTCTTCAAATGATTGAACTGCGATCACGAGGTCCTGCCTAACTTGGGTTATCGTTTCTTCCGGGACGTTTTCACTTAACGGCGTCATGTTTACGTCAATCGGCTTCCCACCCTTGACCGCCACTTCTAGAACACGTGTTCCAGACTGATCCAGAGTTGTGAAGGTGAGGGAAGAACGGCCGCCGACCGTGACTCTTGAGATGTTGGCAAACCTTTGTTCATGGGGCATGAGGTATTTTTGATAAATGAAGTCCAACAAGTTTCCCATGTAGCTTTCGGGAATTTCCATGTCAATCGAGAAGGAAACAGCTTTGTTGGACATTCCTGTTCCTCTTTCAGCCGCGTACACGTTTCAGTCTCTTACCAACATGTTCATAATAAAGTTGACCGTTAGACAGGCACAGCCGGAGCGGTCGGGAATCTATGGCTGTCCCATGAAAGCGACAAATTCTTCGAGGGTACGCTTTTGAAGTGTGTAGTTCGACCGCCTTTCTTCACAGATTGTTGAGTTGGGCTTCGGTCCGTAGTCGTGGCCCGGATAGACTTCGACGTTGTCGTCAAGTTTCATCAGCTTGTCAAAGAGGCTGTGGTACATGTCCTCAGAACTTCCATCGACCAAATCTGTCCTTCCGCACTCGCCTACGAAGAGAGTGTCACCGGTGAGTACTTTGCCATCGACCAGTAAGCATATGCTATCTGAGCTGTGTCCTGGAGTGTGAACGACCTTGATTAAGACTTTGCCAAGCTTCAAAATGTCGCCTTCAACCACTGCTGTGTCCTTCCTGGCTTTTGAGAGCTTGTGGGCGACGATTTTTGCGCCGAAGGCTGACCTGATGTCTTCATTGCCCGCAGTGTGGTCCCCGTGACTGTGCGTGTTTATGACATACTTAGCCGTCAGGTTTTGGCCGTGCAACAAAAGGCTTATTGCGTCGACGTTGTAACTGGGGTCAACGACCGCGGCTTCTCTGCTGTTCTCATCTGCGATGACGTAGGAGAAGTTGTCGCCTCGGTATTTGATCTGTTTGAAAAACATGGTATACACCATCATGCTATATTATTCTTTCCGAATATATTGTTCTGTTGGAAGATGCTCCATCTTCATTCCTAGGTCAGCCAGGTCTTTCAAGTTTCCAACGCATCCGACGCTTGCGTCAATGTTGCGGTGTAAAGGATGGAACCACATGTTCTTTGGCACGAGGTTGAACTGTAGGGGAATCCTGACTGTAACGCCGTATTTTCCGTTCAGATCCTTGAACAAGGAGCCCGTTGAGCATGCCAGTCGCGTCGTAGTATAGCTCTTCAACAACTCTGAAGCGCCGAAGGCTCCGATGCCGTGCCACAGAACAGCGTTTTCCGGTGACGTCAGAGAGTACAGGAAGAACTGGGGTGAAGACGGCGTTTCCTTGAAGTTGTAATTCACCAACTTTTCACCTTCCACCGTGAAACTGTCATCAGCTTTTGCTAGGCTGATGTCAGAAGGGTCGATCGCATTCGGGTAAAGCAGTGTCGTTCGATAATCAACTTTGACGCTTTTAAGCTTAGTCCCGTCGAAGTAGATCCTCCCTCTCACGGCACGTTTTGACCCATAGCCCTTCGGCGAATGTGGAACCGTCAAAAGTGTAGTCAGGTTCTTCATGCTTCTGCCCATGCATCTGTAAACTAGCTCAACCGACGGATAGTCCTTGTGAGCCTCTCTTATGATGTAGTGCAGCAAGCCGTCTGATGACTCTTTTTCCAGAACACTTAATGGCAACCGCATCGAGTAAAGAAGTAGGTCGATGCCGAAAGCCTCTGACAGCTTTTCTAAGTGTTCATATTTTACAGCGTCTATCATGTTCACGTAGCTGTTGTTGCAAGACTTGAGGTGGCGGTCTATCCTTTCAACTTCGCCCTTGCAGAAAAGTGACCCTTCATACTTATGTGCGAACTGCTGGTCTATCTCAAGCTTCTCCGTCTTCACAGCAGCGGCCGGAAAGGCGCTTTGCCCGCTGTTTACTATCGACTCTTTGAGCGGGTTCATCGAGTACCTGTCCGCCTCGATATCGTCGGTGTTCAGCAGGAAAGAGACGACAACTCCGTCAGGAGGCTTTTTCAATAATGCGCATATTTCTTCCGTGTCCTGCATGGTCGGCTCATGCAACCCACGCTGGTGAAAGTAGTTGCCGCAGACCTCAAGCAGACGTGTGGCTATGATTCCCTGAACCTCTTCAACCGTGAGCTGCGGGTTTGAGTACTCAACTGAGCATCTTAGGAAGAAGTGTGAGCTGTCAAGCGTGACGTCGTTTCTCTGCCCGTTCTTGAGGTAATACAGGGTGACGGGTTTTCTTCTATCATCTTTGAACGTGCCGAGTTCTCGCACCAGGGCTTCGACACAAGGCCATGAACTCTTCAGAAAGTCTTCAACGATTATTCTGCACAGGTTGGACGACAACTCATAATCACCCTCTCTCCAAAGATTCGGCCATGTAGACGCAATCTCCAGTGACCGATGGACCATGGAACATCCTTTCAACGCGGAAGCTTTCATGAAAGCCAGATTCCAGCAACATGGAAACAATCCGCTTTTCCCTTTTCGGAACAAACACAGAGGCTTCGAGACCCTCAAGCGCGCTTAAAATGGCTCTCAACAGATCGACTGCCGTTTTGGCCTGTCCCCTCTTACACACCAGGGGCCCCAATTCAGCTAATCCCCTGTACACTTTTGCAGCCGCGAACCCCAAGATCTGCCCATCTTCGATAGAGACGAAGCTTAGATTGTCACGGTCCATGAGAATCGGTTCAAGCATCTTTCTGCGGGATGCGCCGAAACAAGACTGGTCAAAGGCGATGACTTCCGCCAGTTCTTGTTTTCCACCTTTCCTCACATTAGCCCTGACTGGCGAAGAAAAGCCCTTCCCCTTCAAGACTATGAACTCAGAGTCGCATTCAAACCTGAGCCTCCTGTAGAACGGGATTTTCTCGATGTACGCGTACAAGCCGACGGTCTCAACGGTTTTTTCTGTCAAGTACCTAAGAGCGTGCTTGACCAGCAGTGTTCCTGCACCCCTATGCCTTTTGCGCTCATCAACGATGAGGTTTCCGAACCAGCCGACCTTGCCAAAGCTCACGGTAGTCGCGATTCCCACCCTGTCCGAGCCGTCAAGAAGCACAAAACACCCCTCTGGTTCCAACTCCATCATGAATTCAAAGTCTTGCTCCACCAACCCCCAGCCCATCACGCCGGTGATGCGGACGGCGAACTCGAAATCTGCCCTTGACATGTTCCTTATGTGAAACACCATACGCTCAGCCCTCTTCACGATGGATTGACGATTCTCAAGACTTATACGAGAGGATAAAGTTTACTAACACACTCTGTTCATGATGAAGACCACAGGAAGGACACGCAACGGTAACGCCATGCTTGCACGTGAGAATTGTCCGCAAGGCTCCAGTATCAACCTACCCGTTCAAAGATTACTTCAGCGGTTTCGAGAAGGTTGAGGCCGTGAAAAGGATCTTTGGCAAAAAGACGGGTGAGGTTCTGTCAAATCTGAGGGTTGAGTTCATTGGGCGAAGAGGCTACATGGGCGTCAGCGAGGTCGATGGGCACCTCATAGCCAGCGCAGACTATTTATGCAGAGGCAACAGGGTCGAAATATACCTCGACATAATCCATGAGTTAGTTCACGTCAAGCAGTTTGCGGAAGGGAAGGAGCTTTTCGACCACAACTACTCCTACACAGAAAGGCCGACAGAGGTTGAGGCCTACCGATGTGCAGTTGAGGAGGCAAGAAGACTGGGGCTGAGTGACAAGAGAATCTGTGCGTACTTGAAGACCGAGTGGATGTCTGACGACGACTTCAGGCGGCTCGCGAAGGCCGTAAACGTCAACTGCCCGAAAAGACCGGGAAACAGAAGCATTCACAGAGCCACTTAACGACATTTGTGTTCTCAGAAAAAGGACAAGCTGAAGGACCTCAAGAGACGAGCAGCGGAACTTAATCCGTAGCTACTCCAAAAAAGCAATATCTCGATTCTGCAGAGTTACTTGTGGGAATGAGAATATTGAACGTTGCGACTTGGAGAGTGTATCGCCAGTGAAAGGCTTGACTGTGGGTGCACGCCTGATAGGGGTAGACTTAGGAGGTACCCGCGTAAGAGTTGTGCTCTCAGACGAAAAGGGCAACTTCATTGAGAAGAGAAGCGAAGAGGTTGACACGAGAAACGCCGAGGCGATCACCGACCAGATAGTCAAGCTTACCCGTTTCTTATGCGCTAAACATGGCTTTGACGTCAAATCCTTACAGGGGGTAGGGATCGTGTCAGCGGGCCCTCTGATCCAAGAAGAGGGCGTGCTCTTCAAACCCCCGAACCTGCCGTTTGACCGTGTACCCATCACGAAGCCCATTACAGAAAAGCTGGGCATACCAGCATGTTTGATCAACGATTGCGTCGGGGCGGTTCTCGGCGAAAAAATGTTCGGCGCCGCAAAAGGGCTGGACAACTGCGCCTACATAACCATAAGCACCGGCTTAGGCTGCGGAGCGATTGTTAACGACACTTTGCTGTTGGGAAAAGATGGGAACGCCCATGAAGTCGGTCATTTCGTCATAGACTATCAGGGCAGGCTGACATGCGGCTGCGGAAGACGTGGCCACTGGGAAGCTTACTGCTCTGGGAGAAACATTCCGAACTATGTCAGAATGAGACTCAAAGAAATGCATGCAAAAACGGTGAAGGAAAGTTTGCTGTTCAAGACAGTAGAAGGCGACCTGTCGAGGTTGGTTGCAGCTGACCTGTTCACCTGTGCAAAAAAAGGCGACAGCCTGTCTGTCAAACTCGTCAACGAAATCGGAGTTCTGAACGCAATGGGCTTCGCGAGCGTGATAAACGCCTACGACCCGTCTCTGATCACGGTAGGCGGCACTGTTACATTGAGGAACAAGAAAATGATCCTCTCTCCAATCAAAAAATACGTTAAAGACTACGCGATAAACAGGGTTCCGAAGATAATGGTTACCCCTCTGGGCGAAAATGTCGGTGTTTACGGAGCTGTTGCAGTTGTTCTAAAATACATATCATCCGCTATGAAATAGTCAGAAAAGATGCTTACTTGATTTGGTCAGCAGACCAAAATCAGAACCGTTCTAAGTTGTCAGCCCAGGATCGTGGAAGTGCTCGTAGAATTTGAAACGCCCAAGCACGTAAAGATGCAACATACAGGCGCTCATTCTTCTCAAGGATGCGCTAGTACTAGTGTGAGGGTCTCATCTAGTTCTCATATTCACATTTCTACTTCGACAGGATGTGTGTCAACCTATTAGGAGCTACTTGGTTGTTGTTGCCTTTGGTGTTTCCTTTTTCATCAGGACCCATGCGGCTATTATGATGCCAACCAAGCCGATGACCCCGGCTAAACCGTAGAAGTACCAACCCATGCCTGAACCGTAGGCTACCCCGAAGTCGTAAGCACCAGAATAGCGGACCGCGCCGAGTATTAGAGCAATGATGATCAGTAGAGCACCGAGGCCTAGACCTATAGTTTTGCTGTTCAATTTCTTAACCTCTTGCCTAGGCGTTTAGGAGTAGGTGCTATTTAAATTAGTCGCAACTGGAGGCGCAACTGCGCGCTTGAGAGAATGCGGTTTGACCTTTAATCCTTGACTCGCTGCCTGCGCGCGCCTTAAAATCCATTTTCTCGGAACAAAACTCAGAAAACAGTCGCGCCACGTGTGGACAACCTGGCAATGTTAACGTGAGCGTGCGGCATCCCCTTTGTGAAGGTACAATGAAAGGATGGAAAGCTGTTCTCGTTGCTCGAGTGCTGCGGGTCAAACATCTGTCAACAAGGTCTTAAGTCTTATATCCCATAACTCACAGTATTTTCGAAGAAGTGTCTAGTGACGGAATTGTGAAAGGCTATGTTGAAACGTTTTGCGGCATTTGTCCTAACGCTGATGGTTGTGGTAAGCGTTAACGGTGTCGTCTTGGGCGTTGGCGCTGCCATTGTTCAGAATTCAAGCTCAGCTGTATCTAAGGGAGAGAGTTTCCTTACCTCGTTCAATGGTGATCCATGTCGATTGGTTATCGGTGTGAACCAGACCAGCCCACGGGCTTATGACGATTTGACAAATCTTGTTCTGAGATCGGGAGGAAAAAGTGTCAGCAAGGTTCCTATTAAAGGTCAGGCTATCGCGATGGTTGTTGACGTGCCCTCCAGCAACTTGTCACTTCTCATCAATGAGGCTCAAGGGACGGGGCTGGCCAGATACGTGGAACCCGACATGGTGTTTAAGGCACAGTTTGTTCCAAACGACCCATTATGCGGTAATCAGTGGGCTCTCCGGAAGATTCAGGCTGACTGGGCTTGGAACACGACCAAAGGAAACTCGTCTGTAATCGTGGCTGTCATCGATACTGGCATTGATTATAACCATCCTGACCTCAAGAGCAACTATGTTCCTCTCGGCTACAACTGGGTCAACAACAACAATGTTACTCTTGACGATAACGGGCATGGGACGCATGTTGCCGGAATAATAGCTGCAGTGCTAAACAATGCGGTTGGCATCGCAGGGATTGCCCAAGTAAGCATCATGGTTGAGAAAGCCCTCAACGCCACAGGCTTTGGTCTTGAGGCTGATCTGGCCCAGGCCATCATGCACGCTGTGAATCAGGGTGCGCGCATATTGAGTAACAGCTGGGGCGGTGACTTCGACAGTCTGCTCATCCATGATGCAATCCTGAACGCGTCCCAGCAAGGCGTCCTGGTCCTCGCTGCCGCCGGCAACGATAACACTGATGCGAAGTTTTACCCCGCGGCCTACGATGAGGTTGTGGCAGTTGCTGCCACAGACAAGTCAGATGCGAAGGCGGCGTTCTCAAACGGGGGAAGCTGGATTGGGGTTTCAGCGCCAGGAGTCGATATTCTCTCGACAACGCCCGCCTATCATGTCACCCTGAATGACCCGCCAGCCAGCCTTGGCATGAATTACGGTTACCTCAGCGGGACCTCAATGGCCTGTCCTCATGCCGCAGGCGTGGCCGCCCTGATCTGGAGCAGGTTTCCCAACGCGGCGAGAGACTGGGTCAGGGGCCAACTAAGCTTCACCTCTGACGATTTGGGAGACTCTGGCTTCGACGTGGTTTACGGTGCTGGGAGAGTTAACGCGCGGAAAGCCGTTGAACAGCAACCGTTGCAGCATGATCTGTTCCTGTATAGATATGATATGCCGAGGCTTGTTCAGCCTGGAGATACGGTTCCGATCAACGTGACCGTTCTTAATTTTGGATCAAGCAGCGAAAGTAACGTTAATGTAAGCCTTATGGTGGATGGGAGCGTTGTTGATTCAACGTCCGTTCAAGCTTTGGCAGGTGATTCGTTGGCTACGCCAGTCACGTTTCTGTGGAATCCTCTTGAAAGTGGGTCATACAATGTGACCTTGTACGTTTGGCCAGTCAGTGGTGAAACCATTGTCAGCGACAATGTAATATCAGTCCAGGTCAACGTGCAGTTCTTAGTTACCTTAAGTCCTTCAAGAGGGCCCGTGGGAACGGGCGTAACGGTGACGGGCGTGCAGTTTACTCCCAATAGCGTAGTGGAAATCACGTTTAACGACATGTTTCTGGGCTATGCGGCCACAGATGCTCTTGGCGATTTCACGTTCACGTTCAACGTGCCATTTTCGACGGCTGAAACGTGGGTCGTCAAGGCTTTTGATGCTAACGTTTTTTCTGAAACCAACTTCACCGTAGTCGATGTTACTCCGTTGAACGTTCAGGTAGATGTTGGCGCGCTTCAATTCAGGGGCGAGGTTGTCACGTTTCATGTTTATACGGCTTTCAATGGGTCCGCAGCCAACGCGACGGTTACAAGCGCCTTGCTGTACAAGCCTGACGGTTCGAACCAAACATTGACGGTTCAACCCGTTGCAGAGGGGCTTTGCAAAGTTTCCTACACGTTGCCCGCCGATGCTGAGACAGGCTCTTACGCGTTGGTTATCACCGCGGGCTACTCATCAAGCGTGGTTCAATCTGTGGGAACGGCGTTCAAATCATTCTTGGTGAGCCCAACCTTCTCAGGCTGGAACGCCCTGCTCGTCAGCGTTAACGAGAGTGTTGGAACGATACGGACAGATTTGGGCTTAGTGAACGTGCGCCTTGACGCGCTTAACGTGACCTTAGCGCGCATTGAGGGAGACGTTGTAACGCTGAACTCCTCTTTAGGAACGATTCAGTCTGACTTGGAAACGATAGGGTTCAAAGTCACGGCGATAAACGGGACGACAGCAACCATGGAAACTGTTCTGGGCATTGTTAACGGAACAGTGACTTCAATCAGGGATGGGAAGGCGACCATCATAATTCAAGGAATCGGACAGGTTGAGAGTGACGTTTCCAGTTTGAAGGTTGAGCGTGGAAACTGGACGATACCGCAGTACGCCATCCTAGCTTCAACGCTGGTTGCAGCGGCAGGTGCGTTGCTGTCGGTTGTGATGGTCAGGCGCAGGAGAGCAGCTGCACGTGCACAAGAAGAACCCAAGAGTCCCGAGAGTCCACCTGAGAGCTCAGGGCAGGATCTGACCCCGGGGCAAGAGGGCGTCACCTGATTCCTTTTTTGTACGACTCTTATCTAAATAGAGCTGCGCCGATTCGCACTCGAGCGTGCCAGAAACGACAGGCTAAGGTTGGCAAGTCCTTGTGCTGCAAGTGAGAGAAATATTCCGCCGACAACATCTGTCAAATAGTGTGCCCCGAGAACGATTCTGCTGAAAGAAACTAAGAATATAGCTACCGCTGCCAGTGATTGTCTGGTTCCGCTTCCTCTCGACAGAATTATGAATGCGCCGACGGCTCTGGAAACATGGCCAGAAGGGTATGAAAACGAAGAAATAAGGTCCTCGTCATAGACGCTGATGCTGGAACAGTTGGGTCTCGGACGGACAAAAACCATCTTTATGAAATAGGTGAGCCCGGTCGTTATGACTAAGAAGATCGCAAGTTCACTTGCGGAACCAAAATGCTTTCTTGACTTGAAGTAGGCGTAAAAAAAGTAGACAGAAGCAAAAATGACCCATAAGTAGAAGTCACCTAAGTATGTCAAGACTTGGAAGGCTTGTAATCCTATGGTCTTTTGAACAAAATTCTGTACGTTAAAGACAATATTGCATTCCATTCCATTGAGTGGCAATAAGACAACTAATATGCCTATTAGAAATACCAAGACTAGGTAGACTGCTGTTAAGGCGTAAGGATTTCTTAAGCGGGCTCGGTTCATGTGAATGGCTCATGGCAAAATAGCTGATTTGAGCCTTAAGCGTTTTCGTTTATCTATTGGGGTATCTTCCTCTTTGAAAAACCATGTGAAGACTATTTTCTTCTGCCGAACGCCCAGGTTCCGATTAAGTGAAGCAACCTTCTCTAAAAGATCTCCTGGGCCTGTTCCGATGTCCAGTACTGTTCCTGACGAAATTCGTCCAAGAATCTCGTCTGCCACAGTGTCATGAAAGTCTTTGATCAAAGAAATTCTCTTCGATGCAAACGCATAGAATCTTGCTGCCAATCCAGTGATCGCTTCTGACATAAGCTGACACGATAACAATGCGGAGACAGCGAAAAATAGCTTTCTCAGGGCGCTAAAGCATTTTCGGAAAGCGCCTATGCTTGTTCCTGAATTCCTAGATTCCGCTCAAGAGGAAGGCATGACGTTTCTCGATAGTTACCGTCACGGTTTGGCTGGGTGCTTGCTTGCTCTCACACCCCCCCGGGTATGTTATGTGACCCAACGTTGTATTTGTCCGCGATGCAGCAGAGTCTTCTTTTCATGCGCATGAACGTGGGGCGGCCTTTGGTACCCCTCCTCGGTTTCAATGTATCATGCATATTTGGAGCCAAATATGGTTGAAGAGCAGAATGAGTAGCGCAAGCTGCTTCCCGAAAGAATTTAGGAACGCGCTGGCGCGCGCGCTATCGCCCACAACGGCAAAGGCCATTTTTCCTGTAATGGTTTTTCCTGTAATGGGTATCTCTTTCCAGCACGCCACTCAATGGGAGTTCCTTCGGCGTCGGTACGGATTATCTGTTCGACCATGGGAATTCCGCCAGAAACAAGATAAGAACCATTCTTACTCACCTTAATCCTCTGTTTAGCATTCGTGATTTCTCTGGCTGCCGAAGCTGACTCTGCCCGTGTGTGCGGTCTAGTTTATGCTGTTGAACTATCGTGCGTATTGGACATTTCCATCGGTGGCTCAACATTGGAGATTACTGGCGCACAATTGTGATATCTGCACTTCCTGCAGGAACCGCCTCTTCCTATTAGGTTGTGAGAAGTGGATTGGATCGAAGCATTAACTCTAAGAGTCAGGCGAGAAATAGAGTGGATAGCTGTGTGGTGAAACGGTGAAAAGAAATGTAAAGCAGATTCTGAAGAGTAAGGCAACGATAGAGGGCGCAGGTGTCAGACTCAAGCGAGTTTTTGGCTATAATGAGGTTCCACTGTTTGACCCCTTCTTGCTTCTGGACAATTTTGGTTCAGAAAACCCTGAGGACTACATCAGGGGATTTCCATGGCACCCTCATAGGGGGATTGAAACTGTCACTTATATGCTGAGTGGACAAGTTGAGCATGGTGACAGCATAGGTAACAGTGGGTTGATTAGAACAGGTGACGTTCAATGGATGACTGCCGGGTCAGGGATAATCCATCAGGAAATGCCTAGAAGATATGAGGGCTTGATGCAGGGATTCCAACTTTGGGTGAATCTGCCCGCAAAGAAAAAGATGATTGACCCGAGATACCGCGGAATCACTGGAAACCAAATTCCAGTGCTGGAAAAAGAGGGAGCTGAGATCAAGGTAATAGCGGGGACAATCGATGGGACTAAAGGGCCAGTTCAAGATCTTGTGGTTGATGTTGATTATTTCGATGTGGAATTAGCTGCTTCCAAAACGTTCGAACACTCAACGGAAAGGGACAGCAACGTGTTTGCCTACGTAATTAAGGGTTCAGGCTATTTCGATGACAAACTGATCGAATCCCAAAAATGTGCCTTGTTCAGTGAGGGCGACAGCGTCAGAATAACAACAGAAGGTGGCATCCGCTTCTTGTTTGTATCAGGAAAGCCGTTAAAAGAACCTGTAGCTTGGGGGGGACCTATCGTTATGAACACTCAGGAGGAGTTGGCAAAAGCCTTCCAAGAGCTTGATCAAGGCACCTTCATCAAAACCGGCAGAGCAGTAAAACCGTCAAGAAACTTCTATCGAAGCTAAACATAGTCACAAACTGACAACCGCCATCCAAAAACTATATCTCCAACAATACACAACCTGACGCAGAACAGTTGCGCACAATGGGCCATGCTAGTTCCGAAAGATTCTGTGAAGGGGATGGCTGAGTGAGGTTGTACTTCGAATGATTCCGGTTGAAATCTCTTCTCTGAAAAAATCGTATGGCAACGTGAAGGCGGTTGATGGAGTTTCCTTTTCGGTTAACGAAGGCGAAGTTTTCGCTCTTCTCGGCCCAAACGGCGCTGGTAAGACAACGCTGATAGAGATTTTGGAGGGTCTGCGGAAACGAGACGACGGTACGATGAAGGTGCTCGGTCTCGATCCGTGGGGAAACAGCTACGCGCTTCACAGGAGAATTGGAGTGATACCGCAAGACTTTACGTTCTTTGACAAAGCAAACCCTAGAGAGGCGGTGAAATACTACGCGGATCTTTTCGGTGTCAGCGTCGACCCAGATGTGATTTTGAAAGAAGTTTTACTGGACGATTCAGCACATTCCCTTTTTGAAAATCTTTCAGGAGGGCAGAAGCAGAAGCTGGGTCTTGCGCTCGCACTCGTGAATTCTGCTGAGCTTCTTTTCCTTGATGAACCGACCACGGGGCTTGATCCGAACGCGAGAAGAGCGATTTGGGACGTGATAAGAGGGTTGAGGAGTAAGGGCAGAACGGTGATTCTGACTACTCATTATCTCGATGAGGCTGAGCAGCTTTCCGACAGGGTTGCCATCATGGATCATGGGCGCATAGTGGCTATAGGAACTTCTGAAGATATCATTGAAACTCATGGTTCGGGGGAAAGGTTGGAAATCCATGGAACAGAGGAGTTGGCCGCCTACGTCAGGGCGAACACGAAGCTGAAGGCTGAGTACAACGGCAAGGGTTTGGTCAGCATACCGATCAGTCAGAAGCATGATGCGCTAGCGGCCTTGACAGCTGTTGAGCGGTCAGGACTCGAATGGCGCGACCTTCACACGCGCCGTGACAGTTTGGACGACGTGTTTGTCAAACTTGTAAGCGGAAGGATCGATGAGAAGGGCGAGATCAGAGTTGAGAATGCCGGTGAAAATTCGCGTGATCAGGGGAGGCGCTAGGACGAATGGCCAGTGCAAGAAGAATCGTTTCTGACCTTCGCCTGTTCGGCCGGGGATATCTGAGAAATGCGGCAGGATTGTTCTTCGGTCTGATTTTCCCAGTGATTCTTATACTTATTTTCGGTGCTATTTTCTCGTCAGGCTTTTCCGGGACGATAACGGTCTACGTTCAAAACCAAGACACAGGTCCAATCTCCAACTTTTTCCTGGGCAACCTTACCAAGACAGGCACAGTTAGCCTGGTATTGGTGAATAATTCTGAAGACTTCTCTCAATACCTCTCAGCTCATTCCGCGTCCGACGGGATAATCATTCCACCAGATTTCTCGGCCAATTACGCAACCGGCAAGCCTGTCAACGTGACACTCTATGGCAATCCTTCTCAAAGCTCCAGCGCCATCGTGAGCGGAACCGTAAACGGAGTGGTAAACGGGTTTAACCTAGCGCGCGCGGGGGGTTCACCGATCATCGGTATAACTCAGACTACAGCCAATTCTCAGGTGACCAAATACATCGATTTCCTCGTTCCGGGCCTGATCGGCTTTTCAATACTCATCAGTCCGATGTTTTCCCTAGTGAACATATCCTCCGAGTACAAGAGAACAAAGCTTTTCAAACAGTTATCTTTGACTCCTCTCACCAAGATCGAGTGGCTAGCCTCCAAAGTACTCTTCTATATTCTCCTGTCAGTGGCGTCATTTCTATTGATGGTTGCCGTTGGGGTCATCGCCTTCGGCGCACATGTTGCGCTCTCACTGTGGCTCATACCGTTCCTGATACTTGGACCGATGTTCTTCGCTTCGCTGGGCATGCTGGTGGGAACCATCTCAAAGAGCACCGAAACAGCCAGCGTCGTCGGAAACATCGTAACCTTCCCAATGATGTTTCTCTCAGGCACGTTTTTCCCAATCTCGCTCATGCCCACGTATCTGCAATACTTGGCACATGTCCTGCCCCTCTTCTATATCATCGACGGACTCAACGGGGTTATGATATACAACAACTATGCACAGGCAACGATAGACCTGATAGTAGTCTCGATAATCACGATCGTCGCCTTCGCAGCTGCAGCGAGAATATTCAAGTGGAGAGAAGACTAGCATCAGAAACTAGTATTCGTTGGTCATTTCAAGAATCGTCAATGAAGAGATTCGAAAGACACCCCGCGGGGGCACCTGCAACGTTATAAATTGAGCTTGTTCAGCTGAAATAAGCTCAAAATGGCGGAAATTGTGGTGCGGGGGGTGGGATTTGAACCCACGAACCCCTGCGGGATAGGCGCCTCAGGCCTACGCCTTTAGCCATGCTTGGCAACCCCCGCCCTGATGAAGTAGTCGCTCTATCTCGTAACCTTTGGTCTAAATTAAATCTTGCCCATTGTACGTTGGGCAATAAGAAGGGATAGTTGAGCGTTTAGCTCTTCAGATTATGCGAAAATCTTCTTTAATCGTGGTTAACACGACATGCGTGTTCGTTCGTTCCACGTAAGGTAGTGACAAGAGACGTTTTGTGAACTTGCTGAGGTCTTCGCGGTTCTTGAATTTTGCGATTATCGCGGCGTCTGACAAGCCGGTCAGGTCGTAAACGCAGCACACGTTAGGGATGCGTGCGATCTCGTTTTCCATCTCTAGGAGTCTTCCCTTGGAAACGGTTATTTCTGTCACAACCGTCAGCTCGTAGCCGAGTTTTTCTTGGTCGAGAAGCGCTGCGTATCCCTTTATTATGCCTTCGTCTTCCATCTTCCTTATTCTTGACAGCACTGTGCCCACCGAAATGCCACATTGCTTGGCTATCTGCCTTGAGGAAAGCCTCGAGTCCAGGGTCAACGCCCTTAGAATTTTGACATCTGTCTCGTCCAACTGCATATTTCATCACGGTCAATGTGCACTTATCCAATTGCTGCAAGAAACACTTAACATTTGCCTCCCAAATCAGTAATGAAGCGCATCTTTGTACAGACGGCTTCGATTCTTCAATAAGCTTCACAAGGAGGCCCAATGGCACGTGCTAAGCCTAATCGATCCAGGCATCACTTCAAGTTAATGCTCACACTTTAGGTTTCTCAAGCAAATCTTTCATCTTCGTTCCTTTCAACAGTTCAACGTGTCTAGCAAGCTCTTTGACAACTGCTTCAAAGTCCTTTCTCCCCTTCGCGACAGAGGCTGTTGATGTCTTACCAAAAGCGCCCGAACTCGTTTCATCCACTGTCCCTAGGGGAAGCGTTATGCCAGCGGCCTCAAGCTTGTGCTTGCCTGGTTCTTCATCCACCGCTCTGCTCACGTTGACCAAATGGGGGTGCATGGCAAGGTTCAACGAGGTCTCCTCAGCAGCCGCGTGCCTTCTCTCGTCGTTCCCGAAAAGTCTGGGCAGAAGTTTGCCCGTGGCCGTCCACCATTGAAAGATAGACACGAAGACTCCGTCTTCTCTCAGCTCTCTCGCCAACTCGGTGAGCGCAGCCAGGTTGCCTCCGTGGCCGTTGACGATCACTATTCTACGTACTCCGTAGTATTGGAGTGCCAGACAAGTTTCTTTAACGTACTTCTTGAAGGTTCTGGCAGAAACAAAAATCGTTCCCCAGAACTGCTTGTGATGAGAGCTCACGCCGAACGGTATGACTTGGAGGCACATAACCCCTGTACGTTTGGCCACTTCCTCAGCAATGCCTTTGGCAATCAGGTGGTCCGTGCCTAAGGGGTTAGGAGGCCCGTGCTGTTCGTTTGACCCCACTGGGATGATGGCGATGTCGCTCTTAGCAAAATACTCCTTGGCTTCCTGCCAACTCATCTCATGAAGCAAGACTTTCAAGCCGTTCACCTTTCACGAAACGGTTTTATTACGAGCCGACTGAATATAAGTCTGCACTCTGGACGCGGTGGAAAAGATTTGAAGGCAGTGATCCTCGCTGGCGGTTTCGGCACAAGACTCAGACCTTTAAGCTGCACACGCCCGAAGATTCTTTTTCCAATACTCAACAAGCCACTGCTCCAGTGGACTTTCGAAAGACTCGCGTTAAACAACGTTAAAGATGTAACACTTGCGGTCTTCTATCAAACCGAAGTCTACATAAAACATCACAGGGTTCCAAGATCGGGGGTGCACGTCACCTATTCTCACGATCCGCTGAGAAAGCCCCTCGGAACTGGCGGTTCAATTAAGAAGGCTGAAAAGCGGGTTGGACACGAGTCCCCCTTCATAGTCCTTAACGGGGACATATTTGCCGACGTTAACTACAGAGAAATCCTGAGTCTGCACGAGAAGAAGAAAGGTGTGGCAACCATAGCGCTTCACAAAGTGCAGGATCCAAGTAGGTATGGGGTTGCAGAGCTGTCAGAGGGCGACCGCATTTCGAGATTCATTGAAAAGCCCCCTGTAGGAAGCGTTTCCCCCGCCTTAATCAATGCTGGAGTCTACGTTTTCAGCCCGAAGATCTTCGACTATATTCCGGAAGGGCGAGCGGTGTCGATCGAACGAGAGGTTTTTCCTAGGCTTGCGCAAGAAAAAATGCTCTATGGTTACGTTTTTGATGGTTTTTGGGCGGACATAGGCAAGCCAGAGGATTATCTGGAGCTGAACAAGGTCATGCTCAATCATACTAGGGGTCAAAGAAAAATGAAAGGCGGAGACAACGTTGAAATCAAGGATGCTGTGGCTTTCGGCAAGAACGTCTTGATAGGAAAACAGTCGGTTATCGGTCCATACGCGGTTCTAGGACCCAAAGTTGCAGTTGGAAAGAACGTTCGCATTCAAGACTCCATTGTTCTGTCAGGAACAGTGATATCCGATTTTGCCACAATAGACGGCGCCATAATTGGCGAGGGCGTTCATGTTGGAAAAAGTGCCTACATTCCAAAAGGCTGCATAATCGGCGATCACGCTGAAATAAGAGACGACGTTTCACTAGCCCCGGGAACTTCGATCTGCCCAGCAACGGAAGTCAGTGAAAGCGTGTTGATTTCCAATTCTGCTTGATGACTATAGAGGAAGTTTGAACATGTTGAGTGCGAGACGCTTGTTCGGCACGAACGGCATCCGTGGGCTTGTCAATGAAGAATTGACACCTGAAATGGCGGTGAAAGTTGGATGCGCAATAGGTACGTTCTTTGAGAATGGAACTCTTTTGGTGGGCTATGATGCTAGGACAAGCGGGCCGATGCTTGCAAAGGCTGTTGTAGCCGGGTTGAACGCAACAGGATGCAACGTGCTTCTAGCGGGGATGGCACCTACTCCAGCGCTGCAGTACGCAGTGAAGTACAACAAGCTCGGAGGCGGAGTAATAATAACGGCTTCGCACAACCCGCCAGAATACAACGGGATAAAAGTTGTTTGGAATGATGGCGTGGAGATTTCGCGCGAACAGGAAATTGCAGTCGAGGACGTATACTTCAACGAAAGGATGAGGTTTTCGAAATGGAGTGATGTCGGAGAGACGCGCGACCTGCCAGGAGTAATCGACGACTATGTCAAGGCTGTAGAAAAGCACGTGGACACTGCAGCAATATCTAGGAAACACTTCCATGTTGTGGTTGATGCAGCAAACAGCGTGGGCGCGTTGGCTGCGCCCCGATTGCTTCGCGAACTAGAATGCAAGGTTACAACCATAAACGCAAACATTGATGGAACATTTCCTGGAAGGCCTCCTGAACCCCGCCCTGAGAACCTCAGGGACTTGGCATTGACCGTGAAAGCCATGCGCGCAGATTTGGGCGTAGCATACGACGGTGACGCTGATCGGTCCATTTTCGTCGATGAAAAAGGACAGATCCACATGGGCGATGAGAGCTTCGCTCTCGTAGAAAAATACTTTCTAAAAGACAACCCGAATGAAAAGATTGTCACTCCAGTGAGTTCTTCAAGCTTGATAAAGGACATAGCCGACGCCTACAAGGGAAAAATCGTGTGGACCAAAGTGGGAAGCGTCACAGTTGCGCAAACTATGAAGAAGTTGAAGGCCAAGCTCGGCGGAGAAGAAAACGGAGGAATCTTCTACGGACCCCATCAGCCAGTTCGAGACGGGGCGATGTCCACCGCTCTGATATTACAGATAATGGCCAGAACTGGGGAGAAGCTTTCAAAACTAATCCGAGAACTGCCACAGTACTTCATTGAAAAAGACAAGGTCGAATGCAAAGAGGAGCTCAAGGAAAAGGTTCTAGAAAAGTTGATCTCGGACGTGAAAGGATTGAACATAAACACCATCGACGGCGTCAAAATCTGGTTCAAAGACGGACAAGCCATCCTGATCAGACCAAGCGGGACAGAACCTATCTACAGACTGTACGCAGAGGCCAAGACGGAGCGAAAAGCCCAAAAGCTTGTCAAAGAGTACACCCTAAGGCTTAGGAAAATAGTTGCCAACCTGAACCGTTAAACCTCCAATACCCTTCTGGGAGAGAAGAATCATATGTCCTTGCCGATAATGAACGCAAAACCTGAAGACCTCAACACCGTCGAGAAATGCGGAAAATACACTGTGTGCATAGTAGGCTGCGGACAGGTCGGAATTCACCACGCTGCACTTTTCGCCGAAGCTGGTTTCAAAGTCGTGTGCTTTGACGCAGACCAGAACGTGGTCAACAACGTTGCCAGAGGAAGAACTCCGTTTTCACGAAGCGAAACAGAGGGGAAGATAAAAGAGCAAGTGAGGAAAGGCCGTTTAACTGCAACAAGCGACATTAAGAAAGCAGTCTCCCCGAGTGACATAATCGTGGTCACAATTCCAGTGAGAACTGACGGTAGGAAAAAGCCTGACTACTCAAACGTGGAGGGTGTGTGCAAACGAATAGGCTCAAGTCTTCGACTCGGGTCGCTTGTCATCTTCGTGAAGCTAATTGGGATAGGCATCGTCGAGGGCACCGTTAAAGAGACGCTTGAAAACAGTTCCGGGTTCAAGGTTGGCACAGACTTCGGATTAGCATACAGTCCGTTCCATGTTCTATCCAGTCAAGGTTCAGCAACAACCGCAGACCGCCCCCGACTGGTGGCAGCAACTGAAAGAAACAGCCTGAACGCTGCCTCAACCGTGTTGGCTCTGGTCTCAAGAGGCGGTCTAGAAAAGACTGCAAACATGAAAGCAGCAGAGGCGGCTGCCCTCTTCCAAGTTCAGCAAAAAGATGTCGCCGTTGCGCTTGCAAACGAGCTAGCCCTCTTCTGCGAGAAAATCGGCGTTGACTATTTTGAGGCAAACGAGCTCTTGGCTGGAAGTGTGAGTAGTCTTGAGCCGCCCGTCCTTTCCAACGAGAACGTCCAAGAGGAACCCTATCTATTGCTGGCGGATGCCGAGAATCAGAACGTGAAGTTGCGGATTCCAGCAGCCGCCAGAGAGATAAACGAACAGACAGCAAAGCACGTTGCCAACTTGGTGAAGGATGCTTTGAGAAGCTGTGGAAAAACGCTTAGAAGATCCAGGGTTTCCCTCCTTGGGCTGTCGCAGACGCCCAACACCCAAAGCCATCCGAAGAGAATCGTGAAGCAAGTCGTACAGGTTCTCACTGCTAGAGGGGCCAGGATAAGACTTTACGACCCATACTTCTCGGAGAATGAACTGGGCGACTTGAAACCGCTATTCAAGAAAAACCTAACAGAAGCCCTTGAGGCCGCAGACTGCATCGTAATACTCACAGGCCACGATCAGTTCAAGCGGCTAGGTCTTAACAAACTGAAGATCATGATGAAAACGCCAAGTGCTATCGTTGACTTAGAAAGAATCGTAGAACCGGCGAAGGCAGAAAAGGAAGGTTTCATATACCGTGGCTTGGGAAGAGGGGTGTGGACAAAATGAAAAAACTGGGCGTAGCAGTCGTCGGGACTGGTTTCTGGGGGAAGAACCACGCCAGAGTCTACAAGGAACTGCAAGAGACAGAGCTTCTGGCCGTGTGCGACATAGACGCTGAAAGGGCTAGAAGCGCAGCCGCCCAGTTTGGGGCAAAACCTTACACGAGCTTTCGAAAGATGCTTCAGGACAGAAACATCGAAGCTATCAGCGTGGCAACGTGGTCAACGAGTCTTGCAAAGGTGGCGACCGAGGCTGTAAAAGCTGGAAAACATGTTCTAGTGGAGAAGCCCATGGCTGCAAACGTTAGGCAAGCTGAAAAACTTCTTGAAGCGGCGAAAAAAAAGCGAGTGCACGTAAGTGTTGGCTTCTTGATGCGGTTTATCCCTGGGCTTCAGCACATCAAGAAGGCGGTTGAGGACAAGACAATCGGTGAACTCGTGTGCGCCACGGCGAAGAGAGTTTCTCAGTGGCCTGAGCGTCTCGGCGACGTGGGCGTGGTCAAGGACACAGCGATCCATGATATCGACGTGATGCTGTACCTCTTCAACAAGGATCCCATCGCCGTTTACGCGAAAACCGGAAGCATGAGGCAAGGGAAGTTTGAGGACTACGCGCAGATAATGCTCACATTTGAGGGTGAGAAGACTGCTTTTATCGAATCCAACTGGCTTACGCCATACAAGACCAGGATACTCATCGCCACGGGAAGCGAGGCCATAATGAACCTTGACTACATCACACAGGAGCTAAGGATCGAGGATGCCAAGGAAACACTGCAGCCGAGATACCCAATGCAAGAACCGCTGAAGCTTGAGCTCCGCCACTTTGCAAACTGCGTTCTGGAAAAGGAGAAACCTCTGGTCACAGGATTAGACGGCCTGCGAGCCCTCAGAATAGCTGAGGCAGCTCTGAAGTCTTCAGCAACAGGCAGAATAATCAAGCTCAAGTAGAAGCGTGTCCGACGCTAGCTTTTCCCGAGGTTGAAGGGTCTTCCCTCTGAAAGAATCTTCCCCGGAACCTTCTCCTTCCACTTCTTCAAGAAAGGCAAGTCTTCCTTCTCTTTCCGCAACTCGTCGGGCAACATTTCCGGAATCTCATCACGAATCGGATACCACCTCAAACATTTCGGGCACACGATCAGGCCTTCAACGATTTCCTCTTTCTCCTCAAAAACATGCAGCTCAAGCGGGTAGTACTTATCAATCGGACACGCGAGTATGTCCATCAGCTTCTTTTTTATAATGTCACTCCCCAACTCTATTTTTGCCCTAAACATTAAAGCTTTTTCATGAAAGTGGTGATTGTCTATAGCGCGCGCCGCGAAACGCCTCAGGTAGTCAATCATTCATATCCAATGCGAACGCGCCCCTCTTCCTTTTCAACGCTAAAAAAGCGACCCGCGTACCCGAACGTTGTCAGGTGCACGAGCCTTCAAAGTTCCTCCACCCCCCATTTTGAGGTTAAGACGACTAAGCAAGACGAGCCCGCCAGCTTCAGCTTAAGGACTAGATCAACAGTACCGTCTGGAGAAAAACCTAGGAGGGTGGGGAGTAAGCGTGTTAGACGGGTCAAAACGCGAAGCAGGGAATGTTCTCAACCTAGCCATGTGCACGCGTTACTGGGCTTGGCTTTGATGTCCAAGACTATCTGGTACCAGTTTGGGCCAGTTGCTCTCACGACACGGCCGAATGGAATCTCGAATGAGGCGCAAATGTCCAGAAGTTTCTCAGACACTTTCACCCTAACCTTGTCAACAGCGTCCTCGTCCTTCGCGGCATGCTCAAAATCATAATAGTGCACCCATCCCCCCTCCTCCCTGAGCGCGAGCAGAGCATAGGGAAGATACTCAAGGGCTTTCGCAGGCAGAGGCATAAGAACCCTGTCCGCCACACGGCGCAGTCTCTTTTCAACAACCTCTCTTGCGTCGCCAAGCATAGGGACAACCCTCCTATATGCTCTGTTCACCCTGATGTTTTCTCGCATCTGCTGAACCGCGTCCGGATTAATGTCTATTGAATACGTCTTTTCGACCTCAGCATGCTTTGCCATCACTATCGAAAAACATCCGACGCCCGCAAACATGTTCACAACCGTCTCCCCTTCCTCAGCCAGCCTTGCAATCCGTATTCTTTCATAGAAGAGCCTCGGCGAAAAATAGCACTTGTCAACATCAACGCTGAACAGGCATCCAGACTCCCTGTGAACAGTACGCGTTTTCCTTTCACCAGCAACATACTCTAGGCTGCGAAGCCTAAACTCTCCGCGAACAGCGCTTGCCTGCGCCAACACGGTTTTGACGTTCTTGTGAACAGCTATGATGGCCTCTGCAATCTTTTCAGAGTGCTTTCTTGATTTTTCTGTCAAACGCACGATTGCGATGTCGCCGACAACATCATAAGAATTACAGACGCACGCAGAATCTTGTGGAGAAAGAATCTCCGTCAGAGTTTTGCTCAAACGTTTCCTCAAGGCCCGTCATTCCGCGGATAGGATAACATTGGCCGGAAACATTTAAAAGCAAAATGGCTTTCCTCAGTACGAAGAGGGAAACGCTTGGAAAAGACAACCACAGGCATAGTCTACGAATGCGTTAGATGCGGAGCAAAGGTCCCATCGGACGAGTTAGACATGCGCGGCGGAGAAATAAAATGCATCGTCTGCGGCTACAGGATTCTGAAAAAGGTAAAGCCGCCGGTCGTCAAACGCGTTCCTGCCAAGTAGAAACAAAAAAGAGAAAATGAGCTACTTGAGGCTGGCTCCGCCTTGAATGCTTAAGATATCGCTGGTCCCGCTAGAAGATCTCTTTTTCTCCAATCTTGCGGAGAGCTCTGCCGCGGAGTTTTATCGTCGGTCCAATGACCTCGTCCGGATGCTTTTCAACAGTCTTCCTCTTGATGGTCTCTCCGCAGATTCCTCTTGGCAGCAGTCGTCTTTTCACGCAGATAGCGTAGGTGCAGTCTGCGACGTTGCACGCGTCTTCAGTCCATCTGCACCAAACGCCGTCCTGACGCTGCACGGTCGCGTTTTTTGCACACTTGAAGGCTTCACATTTTTGAGAACAAGTTTTGACCTGTGCCAACACATGCACAACCTTTGATCAGTTCTTTAACAAAACTTCACCGTTGCGAGTCTCGCTTCTCTCAACAATACTTCTACCGAGTTTTCATATAAACTTTTTTCCCTAAGACTCCTTATCTGAACTCTCAGTCTCACTTTTCTTCGTCTTCAAGCGTCTAAACCTGTACACTTCTAATGCCAGAACGAAGATGATTGCCAACGCGATCACGAGTATCGTGGCGAACTCGCTTGTTTCAACTAGCAATCCTCCTAGGACGATGTACTTGTCTATTTTGACCTGAATCGTCATTGAATTCTGGAGGGTTAATCCTTGGGTCACGATTGGCTGGGTTGAATCACCCAGATACAAGGCAACTTCGAGGGTTCCTCCAATCACGTTGTTGAACGTCGCAGTTCCGTTCGCTTGTGTCGGCGGTGCAGACTTTGTAGGCTCTCCTTCCCTCTGCAGTTTCACGTTCACGTTTCCAATGCCCTGACCAAAATAATCAACAACCTTCACAGAGAGTGTCAAGTCGTAGAGGTCGCAATGCACAATTTTGCTCTGGTTCTGGAACAGAGTTACAGTTGTTTCGTTAAGTATTATTCCGCTCTTGTCGTACACCCTTACACTGTACACGCCTAGAGGAGGGTTAAACGTAGCACTTCCATTTTCGTCAGTGTACTGTTCATAAAGAGGTTCACCAGACACTTCTTGAACCCTTACTAGCGTGTTATTGAACAGTTGTCCGCCTGACTTGGTGGCGATTACTTGTAACGCCAAAATGGGACAGTTGACTGTCAGGTTAACCCACGCCACTGCTGTCCCATTCACTAAAAGTTGCGATAACGACGTCAAGTTGAACGATGTGCCGTAACGGGTCACGTTCAAGCCATATGTCAAATCGGGCAACAGAGAGTGAATTATGGCGGTGCCATTGAGATCTGTAGTCTTTGTCTCGCCAAGCGGCGTTAAGTATATTCCAGCATCAGGAATGCTTATGTTACCTGCTAAGACTTGAACCTTCAAGTTGGTGAGGTTGCAGACAAGGTCCAGCGAGGCAGTATCATTAACCTTTATCTTCAGCTCGCCGACGTTCTCGTTTTGGGCGGACGCTTCACACGTATAGTTTCCAACCTCAAGGTTCAGAGTTCCCAAGCCGGTTGTATCAGTTGTTGTGTTGTCCACAACGTTTCCGTTCTCAAGCGCGTTGATATTCACGTTTGATACGGATTCTTCGGCAAGATTCTTTGCAGTGACGTTCACTGCGAAACCCGGCACTGCGAATGTCTGGACGTCAACAGGGTTCTTAACTGTGTGTCCTGACAACGAAAAGACGCTGACAGTGTAGTTCCCTATCGACGCGTTTGCAGGCACAGTCCAGTTATAGTTAATCAAACCTGAAGGATCTGTCAGGTTTACGGAGTCGTAAATGTTGTTTCCTGCTATCGTGAGTGTGACATTTTCGTTCGGCTCATAGACAGCCTTGACGTTCACTGTTTGAGTCCTGTGATACTGGGTCGAGTTTGTCAAACCCACAGAGAAAGTTTGGTAACCCACCGTGGTGTTAAGCAATGCCGTATAGTCACCCACGAAGCTCGTGTTGGCGCCGGCTGAGAAATCGCTTGGATAGTATGCAGTTGCAGTTCCGTTTCCCAAAGTCGAGGTTCCAACGTCAAGCATTTTCACGTACGATGTGTTAGTCGGAGCTTGAACAGTGATGTTTGCGACATAAGTCTTGCCTGATTCGCCGCCAGTTATGTTGACAGAAATCGGTATCGAGTCATTTTCCTGTAACGGTTTTGCCATTGCAGGTATGACAAGCGAGTATAATGTCGTAACTGTGAAAGTTGCAGTGGCGTTGTCGCGAGTGGCAACGTCCATAACTGTAACAGTGTGGTTGCCTGCAGTGGTTTGAGGGACAATAAATGTTGCGTTTACGCTGTTTGCGCTAGACGTGCCGCTCGCGGTGAGGTCTTGACCAAAATACACTTCGTACTTGCCGTTCGCCGTGGTTGCGTTTGCAGTTATCGCTACAAGTGTTCCAACGTTTCCAGTATTAGGGTTCATTCCCATCGACATCCCAGCCACTGCTTTGGGCAAGAGTGAAAGGATGATCAAACCCGATGTTAATATAAGAACTAGACATGTCAATCGTTCAATCGTTTTAAGTCGAGCCTTCATCAGCATTTTACCTCGCAGTTTGAATGAAACGTGTGAACAACTCTAACACCGAGACCATTTTAAACTTTACCTTTATCTCTGTCTCTTGAACGATCTGCACATGGCATGAACGGTTCGAGCACAAACATTACTGAGCTGTTATTGTGAGAGTTGGCCGAAAGATGAATTAAGTTCGCAAGGCGATAGTACCGCTTGACCTTTGAGTTGTTAGACATGATCGACGAGATTCTAGAACTCGTTCAGAGCCATGAGGAGTGGCGTGGAAAGCAATGCTTGAACCTAATACCCTCCGAGAACGTCATGAGTCCTGCTGTCAGAGCCCTGCTCTCATCCGAGCTTGCACATCGTTACACGGCAAGAGACCGTTTCTACATGGGCACACGTTTCACGGACCAAATCGAGCAGTACGGTGAGAAGGTTGCAAGGGAACTCTTCAAGGCTGAAACTGCGGATTTACGCCCTCTCTCAGGCCACATTGCCGACCTGATCGTTCTAGCTAACCTGACGAAACAAAATGAAACGCTGATTTGTGTTTCTCCGGATGACGGCGGGTACCCTGGAATGTGGAGAGACGGCTTGGCAGGCCTCCTTAAGCTCAACGTGACACCTTTCCCGTTTTCGAAGAAAGACATGAACATAACAGTTCAGGCGGCCCAAGAAATCATACCTAAGGTAAAGCCAAAAGCCGTTATCTTCGGTGCAAGTTTGATCACTTTTCCCCATCCCGTCAAAGATCTGGCCGAAGTTGCGCGCGAAAATGGTGCAATCGTAGGGTTTGACGGTTCACACGTTCTGGGATTGATCGCCGGCGACCAGTTTCAGGACCCCTTAAGAGAAGGCGCACAAGTTCTTTTTGGATCGACTCACAAGAGCTTTTTTGGTCCTCAAGGAGGCATAATCTTGGCGAACAAAGAAACTGGGGAGTTCCTGAAAGAGAAAATATACCCGGCCTTCGTTGACAACGCTCACTGGAATCGAATCGCTGCACTGACCTTGGCTCTGGCTGAGATGAGAACTTTCGGCAAAGACTACGCGTTACAAGTCGTTCGGAACTCAAAGACTCTGGCCAAGAGTTTGCATGACCTTGGCTTTCCAGTTGTTTGCAGCCATCTTGGCTTCACCAAATCACACCAGGTAATCTTGGACTATGGAGACGTAAGAAAAGCAAGAAGTGTCGCCGAAAAACTCCAGCGTGCAAACATAATCGTCGATTGCGTCATCAGGGTCGGCACTTGCGAGGTTACAAGGCGTGGGATGAAGGAGGCTGATATGTTGAGAGTAGCTGAATTGCTCAGAAGAGTAATCATAGATGAGGAAACGCCAGAAGCGGTCAAGAATGACGTGGCTAAACTATGCAGCGAATTCCAGAAAGTTGAATACTGTTTTGACCAGTAAAACTCTTTATCTTGCGCATTGCTAAATTTCCCAGGATTCTTAGTTTCAAACGGAACTCTGCCTTCCGCTTTGGCAGAACTAACCGAAGAGCCCACTCAGCTTTACATTTCTGTCTATGCTCCAGACGAAGAAACATACAAGCGTGCTTGCCGTCCCCAGATCTCGCGAGGCTGGGAAAAACTGAACGATACCCTATCGCTATTGCCCAGCTTCAAATGTCCAACAGTAATGCGAATAACGTCAGTGCGCGGCCTAAACATGAAAAACCCAAAAGAATACGCTGGACTGATCGAAAAAGCAGACCCGACCTACGTTGAAGCTAAGGCTTACATGAACGTAGGCTTCTCCAGACTTCGATTAGATTATGACGCCATGCCGAGCCACAGCGAGATACGTCGGTTTTCGGCGCAGTTGGCGAACGAAACAGGCCACAACCCCATCGATGAATCGCCAGAAAGCCGCGTTGTACTGCTGAGCAAGTGTAAAAAACCAACAAAATTCTGCAACGATTAACCGCGTTGCAAGCAATTCATGTTCAAATAACCTTTACGTGGTTGAATGTGTTTCTTTGAATTAAGTGAGAACAAACCTTAAATATTTCCTCAGTCATTAGCCTTGTCCTTGAACTGAAAATTCAATCGAGGTGTTAACAAATGGTTAGTGATGGAAGAGGCCGCTTGTTCCGAAGGAAGGACGGTAAGTACCTGATCTACCTGCCTAAGGACTTAGCAGAAGACAGCATGTTCCCGTTTAAGGGCTGTGACTCCGTGTTTGTGAAAGTAGCCTTCAAGCTTGGGGACGACAAGCTGCTGATAGAGAAGTGGAAAGAGCCCGCGGTCGAATAGATAATAACCCTTCGAGAACGAGGACTCTCTATCCCCATTTTCGGGACGTGACATTTCACGTTGAACAATTGAAATTGGCGCGCATTCTCATTCCTGGATTCGTTTGCGACGTGGGTTGTACTTCTCGAGTTGCTTCGTCTGCAGCTGATATTGTGCCTCGATAAACGAGGAGCATCGTTCAGAGGGCGTGACTCAGCCTTACTATATTTCAGGAAAGGAATCTATGGACATGCGTACACTCAGTTCAATGATTCTCGGGTTTTCGGTGTGCTTTTGCTCTTACGCCCTACCCCTCCGGTTCACTATATGATCCAAATATGATTCAACAAAAACCGTGCGCGTGTCTGTGCGACCTGACTCTCAACCTGAAAAGAGAAATTCGGGAATACGTTTGCGCGCATGGGCCAAGTATTGTTGAATGAGGTGTGACAGCCGAGTGTTTGTCTTCAATTGTCCCTTCGACACCAAACATTATATTCTGATTTTCGCATTGTTAACTGTGACTTGGTGTTGTTCGTATGCCTACCCTAAAAGCTGTCTTGAGTGCCGTGAGAAAGGAACTCATCCTCAGGGACGAATTGCGCGAGAAGTCTCAAGGAGACATGAGGAAGGTGACGAGTCTTTCGAAGCAGGCGATACTTTTGATTCATCAGAAACGGTTGGAGGAGGCCGAGAAACTTGTCGCGAGAGCAAGCGAGGCTCTTTCGAAGCTTTGGGATACTTCGGCTGTTCATCCAGACATCATTTACACCGGCATGTTTAGCGCTGCGCTTCAGGAGTATTCTGAGGCAAACATTTTTTTGAGGCTGGTTGAGGAATCTAAGTTCTTAACTCCTAAAGAAATCCAAGTGCCCTCAGCAGATTATGTCCTGGGGTTAGCAGACGTCATAGGCGAGTGCAGGCGCCTAGCGCTCGACGCCTTGCGTGAAGGGAACACTGAAAGAGCTGAAAGCTGTTTGCAGACAATGGACGAAATCTACATTGAACTTATGGGTATGGACGAGTCTTACATGCTGGTTCCTGGTTTGAGAAGAAAATGTGATGTTGCGAGAAAGCTCATTGAGATCACACGGGGAGACGTGACCCAGGAAATTCGAAGAAGCATGCTTGAAGAACACTTGAAACAAGTCGAAAAAAGCCTGAGAAAACGAAGAAGCACTTGAGACAAATTGTGAAGGGTAGAATGACACGCGTCGGACTGAAACCCGCATTCTCAACAGAAAAGGCTCATGAAGCTCAGAGGCGCCTATCTGAACACATCATTTCTGACGACAAGGTTCCACAGAGAATCCGTTTGATAGGAGGCGTCGACGTTGCTTATGTTGAAGGCGCTTCAATCGCTGCTGTGGCAGTTTTGGATTTTGGTTCCATGAAGCTGAAAGAGTCACAAACAGCTGTCTGCCCGACACGTTTCCCTTACATTCCAACGTTGCTTGCCTTCAGAGAAATCCCTCCAGCGCTCATGTGTATTCAAAAGCTGCGTGTCCAGCCTGACATATTCCTTGTCGACGGACATGGTTTTGCTCATCCATATCGCTGTGGATTTGCGAGCCATCTCGGGCTCGTGATGAGGAAGCCTACGATAGGAGTTGCAAAAGGAATTTTGGTTGGGGAGGTTGAGCGCACGAATGTTGAAGGAGACATCGCCTTCATACATGACAAGGGAGAAGTAATCGGTGCTCAGATCATCTCAAAGCGTGGACTCAAACCCATCTGCGTTAGCGTTGGGCACATGATTTCACTGGGAACAGCCATAAAGATCGTTAAGCGATGCACACTCTGCAACCGTGTTCCAGAACCAGTCTTACAAGCTCACAGAATAGCCACAGCTGAAAAAAGAAAAGCCAATATCTCCACTTCAGCAATAACAAGTAACGAGTGAATGAAAATTGCTGAACCGACAATTGAGAGAGTTGGTGAACAAGATCCGTGACAAGTCTCTTCGAAAGAAAACTTTCACTTTGCTTGAGGCACCAACATTCGAAGCAAACGGCAAAACATACTCGGGAATGCCTCTTGAAATCTCGCCGGCTGGGAGAAGCCGCCATCATTCCTACCCTGGAGGTTACGTAGAGCATGTTGTTTCAGCGACAAACATTGCATTAGCGATGTGTGAGTCTGCGGAGAAAATCTACCATGGGAAAGTGAACCATGACCTCGTCATAGCTGGGATGTTGCTGCATGACGTTTTCAAGCCGGCAACATACTTCGTGAACAAGGACGGAAGTTACGGGTCAACACCTCTAGCGGATTATCTGGATCACCTGTTGATTGCAACTTCAGAGCTTGTTCGAAGGGGTTTCCCGCTGGAATTGATTCACATAGTGTCCGCGCATCACGGAGAATATGGCCCGATTAGGCCTCGAACGCTTGAAGCCTTGATCTGCCACCTAGCAGACTTTGCGGACTCGCGACTTAACGGTGAAGTCTTGAGCGCGGCGGCCTACCTGACGAGAAGAGTTGCCGGCCAGGAACTGTTTGGAATGACTTCGAAGGAAGCTTTCGAAATAGTCCATTCGAAGTCTGTCGAAGGTTGGGAAGGCGTTGCAAGAACTGTAGAAAGGTTAAACCGCAAAAAGAAAGCACGCAAGCCTTAATAGCTGACTCAAATGAGAAGTGCGAAAAGGTGATTAGCCGATGGAGATATCGTTTGAGGAGTTTCAGAAGCTTGACATCCGCGTCGGGAAAATCTTGGAAGCGAATCAGATTCCAGGCTCCCGAAACCTCATTAGAATGATTGTTGACTTTGGAACTGAAAAGAGACAGGCGGTTGCAGGGCTGCTGCAATGGTACAAGCCTGAACAACTTGTGGGCAAGAAATGCGCCTTCATCCTCAATTTACAGAGACGAAAACTCATGGGAATAGAATCGCAGTGCATGATCTTCGCGGCCGAAGACGACAAGGGTAATGTTGTGATTCTTCAACCAGAGAAGGATATTGCGGAAGGCAGCAAGGTACACTAATCTAGACAGCTCTTTTCTAGCTCGTCAATTTGATTATTGCCTCAGCTTTTTCTTCGCTTCCAGCTATGTATTCAACCATTTCCTGGTTTAGGTCAAGCCATCTGGCAAGTCCAGCTGCCATGTCCACGTTGTTCTTGAAGATTATTCTCAAGTAGGGAAGTACCTCTTTCGATGCCCTGACAGTTGAAATGTGGCATCTTCGCTTGATCTTGGCTCCTATGTTGCGCTGAACCGCACGCTCAGCCCTGGACCTTGACAACATCTGTATGCGCTGGGGAAACTTGAACGGTATCCACCCAGATGTTTTGGTTCTCTGTCTAGCCATCGCCACGCCGGCTGTCATGTAGTCAATTACATAACGCATGAAGCTCCAGTCTTTAGTTGTACGGATTCTGCCACGGTAGACATCCGCCACTGCCAATGCGTCCATGGCATTAGCCAAGTCATGTGGGTCTGTAAAGTGCGCTGGAACGTTCTCGTAGACCCATTCAAAAAGCATGTCAGCGTCAACGTCAGCCATGTCCACCGCTTGCTTTGCTCCGAAGCATGTTTTACCGTAGAATATCATTCTTAACACGTTGAAAATGCTGTCTTGTCGGTCGCGGTAGCCAAGCCAAGAAACATCTTCGTAGGTTAGCCTCTTCCTGCCCTGCCCGAGAGCCTGAAGGTCGTTCACAGCTGAACGTATGTCGCCTCCCGAGCGTTGAGCTATGAACTTCAGCGCGTTTTCATCTGATTCTATTCCCTCTTTTTCGCAAATCTTCTTGAGATGTTTCGCGACTTCACTTGCAGGTGGTTTCTTGAACTCCATGAGAAGGCAATAGTTGCGAAGACTAGAAAAACGTGGGTCGTACGCGTTGTTGGCGATTAGAACGATAGGGCACTGTGCCGTTTTCACGACGTCAGTTATCGCTTTGACGCCTCCCCGGTCTGCAGTTCCAGTCAAACCCTCTAATTCGTCTAGGAGGATGATTCTTTTTCCGCCGAACAAAGATCCATACTGCGAGGCAAGGCCAGCAAAGCGGTTTATCGCTTCTTCGGTTCGGTGGTCGCTGGCGTTTTTCTCTACAAACTCCATTTTAAAGTCGCTTGCGGCAGTTTCCACAGTGACAGTTTTTCCGACGCCTGGCGATCCATAGAGAAATGCGCACCTCTTTTTCGGTACGCCTTTTTCCCATGATTTTATCCAGTTGACAAACTGCTGGATGACTTCAGTGTTTCCTACAATTTCGGTCAGTGATTTTGGTTTGTGTCTAACGGTCCAAACGCCGTACAAGTCTAGCACCTATTCTGCGTTCTTTAGTTCGTCACCTGCTTCAACAAGCTTAGCCAACAGTGCGCTCAACTGCACCTCTTCATCCGCGCCCTCAACAAGTCTATAGTCCACTTCACCAACGATGCCCGCAAGCCTGATCTTCCACTTTTCAGGCGTGTCTGATCTGAAGATTTCTGTGTGGATTTGGCGAATCAGGTCACTTCCAGACACGCCGTATTTCTGAATCATGTCGCGCAACTGCTTTCTCGCTTCCACAAAATCGCCATCCACGGCAACCTTGATCATTTTTTGCACGTCTGCCGGACTGGCCCTTCCGGTTATTGAATACACGATTTTTGCATCTATGGGTTTACTCAACGACGCGGCAGACTGCAGGGTGTTGATTGCCCTTCTCAAGTCTCCGCCACAGACTTCAAAGATAGCGTCTAAGCCATCAGATGAGATCTTCAATTTTTCTTTTTCAGCAATCTCCTTCAAATAGCGGTCCTGCTCTTCTCTGGGCAAATGAGTGAAACGGAAGGGTGCGCATCTTGACTGGATGGGTTCTATTATTCTTCCGCTATAGTTTGCGCACAGGACAAAACGGCATGTTGCCGTGAAGCGTTCCATCGTTCGCCTAAGAGCTTGCTGTGCGTCTGAGGTCATGTTGTCCGCTTCGTCCAGAATCATTACCTTAAACGGGATGTCTCCGATAGATTTCACTCTAGCAAAAGTCTTCACAGTTTCCCGAACAACATCAATTCCTCTCTCGTCACTCGCGTTCAACTCCATAATATGCTCTCTATACACATCACCATAAAGATCTCTTGTTAGGCAGAGAGCAGCCGTTGTCTTCCCTGTTCCAGGCGGGCCAGCAAAGATGCAATGCGGCACGTTTCTTGACTTAGTGAAACTCTTTAAGCGTTCGACAATCTCCTTTTGATCGACCATCTCGCTCAACTTTTTGGGCCTGTACTTTTCAGCCCACATCTCAAAACTCAACCTGAATTATCCTCCTAGTTTATACGTAGTTTTCATGTGCTAATAAAAGTATATTTGAGCAGAGAAGCCTGCATTCCTCTATTTTCGTGGCTTTGTGTTGGAAAAATCGTTGGTTCTGAAGGATGTTTCCTTTCTCGCTCAAAGTAACGCTTAAATGCTGACTGATTTTACTCACTTTGCGCTAAAAAACTGAAAATTTGAAGGGAGAGAGAAAGATGTCGGAACGTGTGCATAAAAACAGTGCTTATCTGAACGGCAAGTCAACGTGTGGAACGCAAACGCGTGTCAAAGATACAAGCCCGACGAGCGGAATGTGCCCCATTTGCATTCGAGACTGTCCATTCTTGTGTGAAATAAGCATGTCAGCCTTCAGGGGAAGAGAGGCACTTTATCCAGAACCGGTGCAGTTTGGTTACAGCACCGCTGGTGCACTGAAAGACTTCGGTTTGGACTGGTCGCACTTCAACATACAAGCAGGCCTATTCGATGCGCAGGGCATTGAGCCTAACTCGGACCTGACCGTTTTCCCGAACGTGAACATAGAGACCAAAGTGGGTGGCATACCGTTGAAAGTGCCGATCCTGAACGGTGCATTCGGTTCAACAGACGTTGCAAGACTGAACTGGGAAGGCTTGGCTGTCGGAGCTGCGCTCTCCGGTGCGTCCGTAATCGTTGGAGAGAATGTTTGTGGTATGGACGCTAAGGCCCAGATCACCGGCGGAAAAGTCACCCATTCGGAAGAGTTGAAGCGAAGAGTGGATCTGTTCCGAAAGTTCTGGGACAAGAAGTACGGAGAGGTGGTTGTTCAAACAAACGTGGAAGATCAGAGGCTTGGCGTCGATGTCTACGCTATCTCAAAGCTGGAAGTGAACGTCATCGAGAGAAAGTGGGGACAGGGTGCAAAGGCAATTGGCGGCGAAGTGCGAGTCAGAGACTTGGAAAAAGCCATATTGTTGAAAAAGAGAGGTTATATCGTGATTCCCGATCCGGAAGACAAGACTGTTCAAGAAGCTTTCAAGGATGGAGTATTCAAGTCCTTTGAAAGGCACAGCAGGGTGGGCATTCCACAGGAGAAAAGCTTTGTCGAGGACATCGAGTGGCTGAGAAAGCAAGGCGCAAAGCATGTCACACTGAAGACGGGGGCCTACAGGCCTTCAGCCGTTGCCTACACCATGAAGATAGCGTCTGAAGCGAAAATCGATTATGTCTCATTCGACGGCGCAGGCGGCGGAACAGGCATGAGCCCTGTACCGATGATGGACGAAATGAGCATACCGACAGTCTACTTGGAAGCTTTGGTTCTAAAATGTGCACAGATACTGAAGAAGAAGGGACGCTATGTTCCAGACCTGGTTATGGCAGGAGGCTTCATAGAAGAGACATCCATCTTCAAGGCGATCGCGATGAGCAACTTCGGAGAAGGCCCGTTCATCAAGGCAGTACTTCTCGGACGCTCGCCGATAACCGCAGCTTTCAAAGGAAGCTACTTCAAGCAGCTAGCTGAAGAAGGGAAGCTGCCAAAGGCATTTGCAGACAAGTTCGGGGCTACGCCAGACAAATTCTTCATTGCCGCACCGGATTTGAAGGCTAAGTACGGAGCGCGCTTCAAGGAGATACCATGGGAAGCCGTCGGAGTCTACACCTACCTAACAGACAGAATCGGCGTCGGGCTCAAGCAAATGCTGGCTGGAAACAGAAAGTGGAAGCTGGATCTTATCGGCAGAAACGACCTGATGAGCCTGTCCGAAAGAGCTGCAAAAGTTACAGGCGTACCGATGCCAGATGAAGTAGAAAAAGATGCAGTCGAAAGAATCCTCGGCTAGCACCAACCCTATTTTTCTTTTTTGATTTCTGAAGCGACGCGTAATATTAATAACGTCAAGCAGACAGAGGATCGTTGGAGTAATTGTCTATGGTAGAGACGCAGACAGCGTTAGCAGTAGCATTGGAGCAGTTGAGGATAGCTGCTGAGAAACTCGACCTTGACCCCGGATTGCACTGCATGTTAGCACGTCCCAAGAGATCCCTTATAGTCTCCATCACGGTGAAAATGGACGATGGCAACATTAACGTTTTCACGGGTTGCCGAGTGCAGCATTGGGATGCGAGGGGGCCGTTCAAGGGTGGAATAAGGTATCATCCGAATGTCACGTTTGATGAGGTCACTGCCTTAGCGATTTGGATGACGTGGAAATGTGCGGTCGTGGACATTCCGTACGGCGGCGCCAAGGGTGGAGTGTGCTGCAACCCAAAGAAAATGTCGAAAGGCGAGCTGGAGCGACTGACTAGACGATTCACGACGCTTCTCTTCGATTTTATTGGGCCGTATCGCGACGTGCCCGCACCGGACGTGTACACCGACGCTCAAACCATGGCTTGGATAATGGACACCTACAGCCAGATCAAAGGGTACAGCGTTCCAGAATGTGTCACGGGGAAACCCATAAGCATCGGCGGTTCAGAAGGCAGAGCCGAAGCCACCTCACTCGGCGTGGTAGTATGCGCAAGAGAAGCAGCGAAGCAGTTAGGCCTGAAGCTTAGAGGAGCCACGGTCGCGGTGCAAGGCTTTGGCAACGTGGGCTGGAACGCTGCCAAGATAGCCTATGACCTTGGTTCCAAGGTCGTTGCAGTGAGTGATTCAGTAGGAGGAATCTACTCTGCAAGGGGTCTGAACCCTTACGATGTCTACAAGCACAAATCGAAAACGGGTTCGGTGATCAACTACAAGGGAAGCCAGAACATAACGAACGAGGATGTCCTTGAAGCAAGATGCGACATACTTATCCCCGCAGCCTTAGAAAACCAGATAAAGAAAACGAACGCAGACAAGGTCAAAGCCAAAATTGTTGTCGAGGGTGCAAACGGGCCGACAACGCCTGAAGCCGACAGAGCTCTTCACGAGAAGGGAATCGTTCTCATTCCAGACATCTTGGCAAACTCTGGAGGCGTTGCGACGAGCTACTTTGAGTGGGTTCAGAATCTGACGCGAGAACATTGGACGTTGGAGGATGTGAACCGGAAACTGGAGGGCAAGATGATCAAGGCTTTCAACGACGTTCACAAGACGGCCAGGGAAGAGGAGAGTGACATGCGAACGGGGGCGTTGATGCTCGGTGTGGGAAGAGTAGCCGAGGCGATTAGGACGCTGGGTCTCTGGCCGTAGTGGCGCAGAAACACTTTCAGTCATCTTTTTTCTCTGAAGAGCGAGAGATCGGATGCAGTTTCCAACTTTGTTATGCTCTTTAATCTAAACTTTGACCAGCAGAAAGAAGCTCGCGCCTCTCAATGGGGAAGTGCTACAACGGCGGAGGAGCCTTCTTCTAGCCAGCAAGAGGAAAAGACGCAATAGACTATGCTGAGAGCTAGACAGAGTGCATAGGTGCGAAGGTCGTTTGAGGCTGATTGAATATTTTGAGCAGAGCATCGCACCTGAGTCCGCATTACAGATGGTGCGAATAGAAACCGTGAACGGGATGATGTTGGATGACCTATTCAAAACTCTTTTATCGACGCGCGTTGATCGAGACTTTGGAGGAAGGAGGTTCGAATTGTTGCGGAAGACCGTTTCTGGAGTAATGCTGTTTTTGCTTGTAATGAGCATGTTGGCACTGGCGCTTAGAATTCAACCCGTCAGAGCAAGTGGAACCATTTACATTAGGGCTGACGGAAGCATAGACCCGCCAGATGCACCTATAACAACGTTTGACAATGTCACCTACACTTTTGCGGGTAACATTCTTGACGAGATTGCCGTGGAAAGAGACAACATTGTGGTTGACGGGGCAGGCTACACGCTACAAGGAGATGGTGGAGGTTGGGAGTACAGAGGGATAGATCTTTCTGGAAGAAACAATGTGACGATCAAAAACACGGACATCAGAGGTTTCGGGTACGACATCTACCTCCTTGGATCTTCAAACTATAACAACATAAGTGGAAATAACATAACAGCAAACAACGGGAATGGCATCATGCTTTACTCTTCTTCAAGCAACAGCATTTCTGGAAACAACATAACAGCAAACAGCTGGCATTGCATCTGGCTCTCTTCTTCTTCTAACAATAGCGTAAGCGGAAACAACATAACAGCAAACAACGGGTATGGCATCTGTCTCGATTATTCTTCTAACAACAGCGTAAGCGGGAACACGTTTGTCAATGGCGGCTTAGTAGTGTCTGATTCCTATGGGAATGTGGTGACTGATAACTTGGTGAACGGCAAACCCATAGTCTATCTTGAGGAAGTGTCAGACTATGCGGTTGAGGATGCTGGGCAAGTCATACTCGTCAAATGCAACAACGTGACCGTGGAAAACCTCAACCTATCCAACACTAGCATTGGCGTTCAACTATGGGAGACAAACAACACCACAATCTCAGGAAACAACATAACAAACAACGGGTGTGGCATAGCGCTAAACAACGAGTATGCCATAGCCCTCTCCTCTTCAAACAACACAATATCTGAAAACAATATAACAAACAACTGGAGGGGCATCTCATTGAACTATGCATCTACCAATTGCATCATTGAAAACAATATAGCACGCAACGGTTGGGGTATCGGACTTTGGGGCTGTTCAAACAACAGAATTATTGGAAACAATATAACGGACACTGATTATGGATGGATTCCTGTATGGTATGGAGGCAGCGGTATCGATCTCTATCAATCCTGTTACAACATTATCTTAGAAAATAACATAGCATCTGGCCGTCGCGGAATCTATTTGGAGTGGTCTGCCAATAACAGCCTTTATCATAACAGCTTCGTAGACAATGCTGTACAAACTTGGATCTATGGGTCATCATCGATAAACGTTTGGGATGATGGTTATCCTTCTGGCGGAAACTACTGGAGCGACTACATTGGGACAGACTTGTATAGTGGGACTTATCAGAATAAGACTGGCAGCGATGGAATAGGTGACACTCCATACGTTATCGATCTAAACAACACGGATAATTATCCGCTTATGAAGCCCTATGCTGGACCGCATGACATCGGGATAACGTATGCCGCAACTTCTAAGAATGGTTGCCTGCCAATGCCAACCGTCGGTCAAGGATATTGCATGAACATGAGTGCAAAAATACTGAACTATGGCGAACAGTCAGAGACCTTCAACGTCACAGTCTACACTAACACAACTGCAATCAATCAGACACAAGTAACCCTGACGAGCAGAAATTCCACGACCATCACCTTCACAATTAACACCGCCGGTCTTGCTTATGGCAACTACACGATAAGCGTCTATGCTTGGTCCGTCTTGAACGAAACAGACACGTCAGACAACAACCTGACGGGCGGCACAATCTACGTTGGCATCTCTGGCGACATAAACGGCGATGGCACTGTTGACATCTATGACGCCATAAGGCTATCTGGCGCCTTCAACTCCAGTCCAGGCATGAGAAAGTGGAACGCCAACGCAGACATAAACTGCGACGGCACCGTGGACATCTACGACGCCATATTACTCTCAGGCCACTTCAACCAACACATTCCATAGCTCGAACCGTGAAGCGTTCATTTATCCAGTAACCGACTGCGTACAAACACCTACAGAAGAAGAATAGGAGTTAGCTGAGCGCGCGCTATTTAAAATCAGTGAATCATGCGGATACAAAACGATGCTATAGAAGATTTCTCCACAAATGATATTTGGTGATTGAACCAACTACTAGTAGGAGAAAGGGTTGTTGAAGAGGCTAGTTTCTGGGGTAATGCTTACACTGTTTCTGGTGGGCACATTCAGTTTGGCGTTTGACGTTAGACCAGCCAGAGCAGCAGATGTGACCGTTTACATTAAGAGTGATGGAAGTGTCGTTCCTTCTTCTGCGCCTATCTCAAGCTCTGACAACGTCACGTACACCTTCACTGGCGACATCAGCTACCCAACATACTTCGGGATAATTGTCCAAAGAAACAATACCGTGATTGATGGAAACGGCTACACAGTGCAAGGGAACCAGACCGACTTTACCTATGGCCTGCAGTTTATGGTTATAAGTAACGTGACAGTCAAAAACGTCAACGTCAAAGGCTTTTATCGCGGCTTCATTTTCTACTTTTGTTCAAACATCGTCGTCAGTGGGAACAATGTAACAGCAAACACCGATGGCATCTTCCTCAAGTCTTCAATAAACAACACTGTTGTCTCGAACAATGTATCAGCAAACAGTAATTGTGGTATCATTGTCGACACTTCGAACACAACTGTGATCACAGATAACAATGCAATGGCGAATGGCAATAAGGGGATTGGGCTTATCTTCGCTTCCAATAACACTGTTTGCTGGAACAATGCAACGGGAAACGGCGACGATGGCATCAGCATTCTTTATTATCGAAAGAACGTTGTCTTCGGAAACTACGCCAAAGCAAACAACCATACTGGCATCAGCCTGTACCATACATACGATAGTATCGTTAACGGAAACAACGTAACCGCAAACAGCATTGGAATCGACGTTATGACTTTTTCGAATGGAAACAACATTATCAGCGGGAACAGTGCAACGGAAAATGGAAATGGCATCAATCTCGACATTTCTTCAGACAACACTGTGAGCGGCAACAACGCAACAGCGAACTCGTATGGCATCGTTCTCCACTATTCGAACAGAACTATGATCATTGGTAACAACGCATCAGCGAACACCCAGGACGGCATCGTTCTAAGTGGAGGTCCAGACAACGAATCATACAACAATACTGTGAGCGGTAACAGCGTAACAGCAAACAACTATGGCATTTATCTCTACTCTTCTGGCCCAGGATACGACCATGTTAGAGGGAGCACTGTAAGCGGGAACAATGTAGCAGCAAACACCCTTGATGGCATCGGGCTCTACTATTGTTCAAACAACACTGTCAGCGGCAACAACGCAACAGCAAACAGCTATGGTATTTATCTCAGCTCTTCTTCAAACACCACGTTGTACCACAACAATTTCATGAACAACACTCATCAGGCCTATTCTTTCAACTCGAACAATACTTGGGATAACGGCTATCCTTCGGGCGGTAACTATTGGAGCGACTACAACGGAACGGATTTGTACAGAGGGCCACACCAGAATGAGACGGCCAGCGACGGAATAGGAGACACACCCTACTCAATAGACGGGAACAATCGAGACAACTATCCACTCATGCAACCATGGAGCGCACACTCCACACGCTATTCGTGGCCCATGTTCCATAACAACCTGGAACGCACTGGACAGAGCAGAAGCCCAGCACCCAACACAAACCAGACACTCTGGACCTTCACTACCGGAATGAACATACGCATTTCTTCTCCTGCTGTCGTTGACGGCAAAGTCTACATTGGATCAATGGATCATAACGTTTATTGCTTGGACGCTCTGACCGGAGTTCTGGTTTGGAACTACACCACAGGCAGCATGGTACTTTCTTCTCCTGCTGTTGCCGATGGTAAAGTCTATGTTGGGTCGCTGGGCGGTGACAGGAACGTCTATTGTTTGGATGCTTTGACGGGAGTCCGCATCTGGAACTATACCACAGGTGGCGGCGTAAGCTCTTCTCCTGCCATTGCTGATGGTAAAGTGTACTTCGGGTCGCAGGACTTCAACGTCTATTGCTTGAACGCTCTAACCGGAGTTCGTGTTTGGAACTACACCACAGGTAATACAGTGGATACTTCTCCTTCAGTCGTTAATGGTAAAGTCTATGTTGGATCGGAAGACTTCAACGTCTATTGTCTGGATGCCCTAACCGGGATTCGCGTTTGGAACTACACCACAGGTGGTGTCTTGAGAGGAATCTCTCCCGCTGTTGTTGATGGCAAAGTGTATTTCGGATCATTTGACAAGAATATCTATTGTCTGGATGCTTTGACTGGCGCTAGCGTTTGGAACTACACAACGGGCGACACTGTAGGTTCTTCTCCTGCCGTTGCCGATGGCAAAGTCTACATTGGATCATATGACAACAACCTTTATTGTTTGGACGCTTCGACCGGTATCTGCGTATGGAACTACACCACAGCAGGATCCATCATGTACTCTGCTCCTGCCGTTGCTGATGGAAAAGTCTACGTTGGATCGGATGATTCGCACGTTTATTGTTTGAACGCTTCAACAGGAGCTTGCATATGGAACTATCACACGGGCTTCAGTGTGGATTCTTCTCCAGCCGTCGCTGACGGCGTAGTTTACGTGGGTTCAGAAGATAAGAAAGTGTACGCGTTTGGCCACACTGTTCGGGTTCCTGAAGATTTTCAAACCGTACAGGAAGCAATCAACGCAGCCACCGCGGGAGACACGGTGTGGATCGCTCCGGGAATTTATCATGAGTCCATTATCATCAATAAGACTGTAACGCTTATCGGCAAGCCAGGAAGTGAACCAACCTTCGACGGCGGCGGAAGCGGAATCGCCATAACGATCGTGCCCAGTGGATCCGGGTCGACTATTGCTGGAATAACGATAACCAGCTGGAATCAAGGCATCCTCGTCAACGGAGCCAGCGGCTGCAAGATCTACGACAACATAATGTCTCTCATAACACAAAACGGAATCACCCTCCAAGGGTCAAACGCCTCCAACAACCTTATCTACTCTAACATATTCGAAAACGACAACATCGCCGTCAGCTTGACCTCTTCAACATCCAACAACACAATCACCGGCAACATCATCAGCCTAGGCAGCGTCGGTCTTGACGTAGAATCCGGCGGGAACGTTGTCTATGCAAACATAATAATTGAAAACGAGCTTGCAATAGACATAAAGAACTCGAATGGCAACAAATTCTACCACAACGACTTCATCAGCAACAACATAACGCTATCTATCTCAACGTCAACAGGAAACGTTTGGGATGACGGCTATCCTTCAGGAGGCAACTACTGGGCTTGCGGCATCAGCATGGACAATTTCAGCGGACCACAGCAGAACATCCCAGGCAGCGACGGCATCGTTGACATACCCTATACCGTAGCCACCAACAACGTCGACAACTATCCTCTTCTGAAGCCTTTCGGCTTGCACAGTATTGGAATAACAAGCTTCATCACGTTAAAGACCGTTGTTGGGAAATCCTTCAATTTCACGGCAAACGTGAAGATCCAAAATCTTGGCTTGTGCAACGAAACATTCGTATTCACTGTCTCCGCCAACCAAACAGTCGTGACCCAGCAACTAGTGAGCGCGTCAACGAGAGACTCTGTAACCTTGGCTACAACATGGAACACCAAGAACTGCGCTTTTGGCAACTACAACTTGACAGTTGTGGCAGGTCCTGTTTGGGACGAAACAGACACTGCTGACAACAGTTTTTCCTTAAAGGTCATTGTCACGATCCCAGGAGACCTCCAAGGCGACTTCGTCGTCGACATATATGATGCCATCATACTTGCTGGAGCCTTCAACTCGAATCTTGGCAGTCCAAAATGGAACGCTAATGCTGACATAAACGGCGATCTCACCGTTGACATTTACGACGCCATAATACTTGCAGGCCACTTCAACCAACACTACCCATAGCCTCCCTTATTCTTTGGGCGACAGCGGATAAGAGACGCAATAGACCGAAAAATGAGTCATTAGCGCGGGAAAACTCGCACGCGCTAGCTGTTTGCCGCCAGCAAGGAAGAAACCTTTTATTTTTTCGCTATTACTATACTTAGTTAATATAGTGCTGGGGAAATCTGCCCTAAAATTAAACCGTTTTATACGTATAGAACGTTACTTGTCGGTAAACCTAACTAAACTTTTAAACTGCTCTTCTTATATCTGCTCTAAGTGACTTGCTTTAGAGTCAAGCGCGAGAAGGGGCAGGAGATGGCGAAGACAGCTTCGATGAGAATGGACAGTCTGGACTTCATATTCGAGAATTCGCCCGTGAGGATCGTAGCCAACAGAAATTGTGCAGAGATCAAGCTTGCGGGGTTGAGCGTTGGACCCTTCGAGGAAGGAAACGAGTACGAGGTCTGTTTTTGGGTGGCTTCAGAGCTTGCAAAGTCTGGGATTGTTCACTTTCACGGGGAAGACCAGCTTGACATTGGTAAGCTGGGCAAGATTCAGTGGACAGAGCGTGTCCAAACGGCTGGGCAGGTGTCTAAGCTTCCTGAGGGTTTTTATCCGAGGCTTCGGCGGTGTCTTGCAGAGTTGCGAGAGGGCGTGGCCAACAACCCGGAGAAGATGAGGGAGTATGAAAGAGCTGATCAGTTGGCGACGGACATCGTTAATTCAAGGTTGAAGAAGGTCGTGTCGATCGCGTCGGCACCCGCGCAGACTGAGAGCAGGCTTCGAGACTTCACTGGAGAGGAGAGGCTTCTGTACGAACGGCTTTTCAGCGTTATCAATCATTGGAAGACGAAGATATTGGAGCGCAGGGGAGGGGAGTAGGTGGTAGAAGAACTGGAACTTGGAGACCCGCAGGAGCGTTTCCAGAATTTCTTGAAGACTGAGCAGTACAGGCAGAGGATCTCCCAGATGGCGATGTCTGGAAAGACATCTTTGACTGTGGATTTTGAAGACCTCTTGGCTTTTGACCAGAAGCTGACTGAAGAGCTTCTGGAAAGGCCTGATGAGTACTTGAAGCACGCTAACAACGCGGCCTATGCGCAACTGCAGATCGAGGACCCTGAGTATGCAGAGAAGATAGCGGGCTTAGATGTTAGAATTGTTAAGCTTTTAGAAGCGGCGCCGCTGCGCAAACTAGGTTCGGAGCAGATAGGCAAGCTTGTCATGGTTGAGGGCATCGTTGTTCGCTCGTCACCGGTACGGCCGATGGTTATGCAGGCCGTTTTCAGGTGTAAGAGGTGTAGGACGATGAACCCGGTGAACCAAGCAGGCAGCTTCCTCCGGGGGCCTTTTGCTTGTAGCAGTCCGGACTGCAGGTCTAAGGGTCCTTTCGAGTTCGTTCAGGAGGAATCTACCTTCATAGACTCGCAGGACCTGCGGATTCAGGAGAGGCCAGAAGACCTTCCGCCGGGGCAGTTGCCCAGAACGTTAGGCATCAAGCTTGTTGGAGAGGAGATCGTTGATGTCGCGAGGCCGGGTGACGATGTCTCCGCCGTGGGTCAGGTTCGTGCTCAGGCGTCAACGCTTCCCGGGGTTGGAAAGCTTCGCACGTTCATTCTTCACTTGGAAGCTAACTCGATCGAGGTGTTGGGCAAGGAGCCTGAGACTGCTATGCCGTCGCCTGAGGAGGAGGAGAAGATCGTTGCGCTTGCGAAGGATCCTTGGGTGCATCGAAAGATAGTGAGTTCGATTGCTCCGTCGATCTATGGCTACGACCACATCAAGGAGGCGATTATGTACCTTCTCTTCGGCGGGGTGCCCAAGACTCTGCCGGACATCACGATACGGGGTGAGATGAACGCCTTGTTGGTTGGGGACCCTGGGACTGCCAAGTCTCAGCTGTTGCAGTACGTTGCGCGGATCGCGCCGCGCGGGTTGTACACTTCTGGCCGTGGCACGACCGCTGCGGGCTTGACTGCTGCGGTGATCAGGGAGAAGGGCGGCGGCATGAGTCTTGAGGCTGGGGCTTTGGTGCTGGCTGACAAGGGAATCGCTTGCATCGATGAGATGGATAAGATGCGTCCAGATGACAGGGTGGCCATTCATGAGGCTATGGAGCAGCACACCGTTTCAGTGGCGAAGGGCGGCATCGTTGCTACGCTTAACGCGAGGGCGGCTATACTTGCGGCGGCGAACCCTGCGTTGGGGAGGTACGAGCCGCATCGCACGGTTGCCGAGAACATCTCTCTGCCGGTTACGATACTTTCCAGGTTTGACCTGATCTTTGTTCTGAGGGACGTTCCGAACAAGGAGTCGGACAGCAAGATGTCGCTGCACATCCTTGAGCTTCATAGGAAGGGTTCAAGCCCGGTTGAGCCGCCGATCTCTGCGGAGCTGCTGCGGAAGTACATCAGTTATGCTAAGAGCGTCAAGCCTGTGTTGACTGAGGAGGCTCTGAAGCGTCTGAACGATTTCTATCTGGCTATGCGTTCGGCAAGCGAGACTGAGGGCTCGCCCGTTGCGATCACCGCGCGTCAGTTGGAGTCGCTTGTTCGCACGGCGGAGGCAAGAGCCCGCGCAGCTCTAAGAAAGGAGGTGCTGGCTGAGGACGCTGAGGCTGCGGTTGCGATTATGAAGAGGTCGCTGGAGGAGGTTGGGATAGACTTGTCTTCCTACAAGATAGACATTGACATCATAATGACAGGAAAGTCCAAGAGCATGAGGGACAGGCTGCAAGTGATCCTGACCACGCTGATGGACATGGAGAAGCAAACGGGGATGGTTGAGAGAGCCGCGTTGGAAGCTGAGCTTGAGGAGAAGTACAAGGTTTCGAGGGGCGACGCGGAGCGTCTTCTCGGACAGTTGCTGCGGGAGGGCACGATTTACGAGCCCAGGGAGGGCTACCTGAAGAAGACTTAAACGTGTGATTCGGCTGACATTATATTCCCTGTTTCGCGTTTTCACCCGTCTAACACACCTACCTCCCTAGGTTTTTTTCTTAGCAAGTACTGTTGGCGACTCCTCGGTGGAGACTTTCAGAGCCTTGTTCGTGGTTGTGTCCTCGTTTTCAACAATGCGTCTAGAGCGCGTTTGCAGCATGGAGAGCAGGATGGCACGCTTTGCTAGACCATTTTCCTTGGGTCAAGAATCTTGTCCAGGTCTCCCTTGATCTTTAAGTCTGCGTCGACTATCACTTGTTTTATGGTTTTGCCGGTTTTGGCTGCAGTCTGGGCTATTTCTGAAGCTTTGTCGTAGCCTATTATCGGAACCAGGTTTGTGGCGATCATCAGGTTCCTTTCAAGCTGGGATTTGATGTGTTCCTTGTTTGCTTTCAGTCCGTTCAGGCAGTTTTTCACGAAGGAGTTAATCCCGTTCGTGAGAAGTTCAATCGCCTCGGTGAGGTTGGTGATCAATAACGGTTTGGTCACGTTCAGGTCGAGTGTGCTGCCGAAGGCTTCGGCAAACGAGATGGTTGTGTCGTTTCCTACGACTTGCAGGCAAACCTGTATCAATGCTTCGGCCTGCGTGGGGTTGACCTTGCCGGGCATCATCGACGAGCCGGGTTCGTTTGCGGGAAGTGTGAGCTCTCCTAGGCCCGCACGTGGGCCGCTTCCCATCCAGCGGATGTCGTTGGCCATCTTTAAGGTTGAAAGGGCTAGGAGGCGCAGTTCGCCGCTTGCTTTTACGATTGAGTTGTGAGATGCGATTCCTTCAGCCTTGACTGGGTTGAGTCTGAAAGGAAGACCCGTGATTTCTTTCAGGTGGGAGACAGTCAGCTTGCCGAAGCTCTTGTCAGCGTTCACTCCTGTGCCGACTGCCGTTCCCCCGATGGGAACGAGACAAAGCTCGTCACAAGCGTTTTTCAGGCGTAGCTGGCTCAGTTCAACCTGTCTTTCATAAACCTCAAACTCTGTGGACAGGTAGATAGGCACCGCGTCTTGAAGGTGCGTCCTACCTACTTTCACGACGCCCCTGAATTCCCCTATTTTTCGTCGAAGGCTCTTCTTTAAAGTCTCCAGGGCTGGAAGCAGCTTAGAGTTCACAAGCTCTAGGGCACACAGATGCATGGCCGTTGGTATCACGTCATTCGACGACTGACTCCTGTTCACGTGATCGTTCGGATGGACGGGAAACTTGCTTCCCAACGGATGCCCCAGGATCTCATTGGCTCTGTTCGCCAGGACTTCGTTCATGTTCATGTTTATCTGAGTCCCGGAACCTGTTTGAAAAACGTCAAGCGGAAACTGATCCAACCACTTGTCTTCCTCTACGAGTTCATCAATCGCTTGAATTATCGGGTTCGCTCTACGTTCGTCTATTTCGCCAAGTTGAATGTTTGCCTTCACACACGCCTTCTTCACCTTGGCCAAAGACGTGATGAAAGACTTCGGGAACCTTCTGCCGCTTATCTGGAAGTTTTGAATCGCTCTCTGAGTGTTTATTCCCCAGTACGCGGCCTTTGGAACCGGCATCTCCCCGAGCATGTCTCGTTCTTTTCTGGTCTTCATAAACATCACAGCTCTTCTGTCGAACCTCTCGAATACAAATGTTTCTACGAGCCATAGATGAGCGCGAACTTGAAAAACGCTCTATATAAGGTGCGGGTATGCCATCTAAAGCTTGTGAAAGTCATGAGGGTATTGTTTGTGTGCTCTGGCAACGCTCACCGCAGTCCGTTAGCAGAAGCACTCCTGAAGAAGCTGAGACCCGACTTAGAAGTGGAGTCAGCCGGAATAAGCACTTCTATTCCGATCTCAGAAAAGATAAAAGAATACTTGGCAAAAGAAAATGCAGGAAAATATCTTAAAAGAGTTCCCGAAAACCTGACGAGCAAGCGACTCAAAGATTACGACCTGATCGTAGCCATGGAGCAACGTCACAAGGACGCCGTTGTAGCCATGTGTGCAGAATGTGAACAGAGAACAGTTGTGTGGAGTGTTGAAGACCCATACTATTTAGATCACAAAGATGCGGAGAAGATCTACAAACAGGTTGAAGACAAAGTCAGAGAACTAGCCAAATCATTGCTATCCACACGTTAGCCATCATTATATATTTGTGTTGCCAGGTTTAAAATCCCTTTTTTTGACGAAGGGTGGTCTAGATGCCTATCAATGATTCATCTTGCTCTCGTCTAAGAATTTTCTTATCTTGGCTGCAACCCTGTCCAGTTCGTTCTGTTCAACAGTTCCACGGGGTCTGTGTGAATCCTGTCCCCAATGCCTAGGAATTATGTGAACATGAAAGTGAAATACGATTTGATGAGCAGCTTCTCCGTTGTTCTGGACTATACTTATTCCCTCAGCTTTCTCGCTCTTCGAAATGCCACAGGCTAGTTTCTTCACGATCTTGAAGAGATTTGCAACCTCTTCATCTGGAACCTCAAAAATATTTTCATAATGCTTTCTTGGTATTACAAGCGTGTGACCTTCATTAACCGGTGTCGAATCCAAGAACGCTACGACATCTTTATCTTCGTAAACAAAACTTGCATGCTCTTCTTTTCTTGCTATCCTGCAAAATACACAGTCTTCCAAACACTGGCCGCCCCTTTTTAGGTATCAGAACACAAACTGCAATTTAGGTTTGCTTGACTTCTTGTCCTTTCCATCCTCGCGCTTGCTGAGGTAAGTCATAAAAAGTTGAACGGCGATTACAGTAATGAGAACATGAAAGACGATGAGAATTATAGGCTTTACATAAACGGTGCGTGGGTTGATTCTGTTTCTCATGAGACATTTGCAAGCGACAACCCTGCTAGGCCAAAGCAGGTTCTTGGAATCTTCCAGAAAGGCTGCAAGGAAGACGTTGACAAGGCTGTGGAGGCTGCTGAAAAAGCCTTTGAAAGCTGGAGTGAAACACCGGCGCCGAGAAGAGGGTCAATTCTTCTTAAGGCTGCCCAGTTGCTGCGAGAGAACAAGGAACAGTTTGCAAGAGAAATGACTATGGAGATGGGAAAGGTCATCCTAGAATCCAGAGGGGACGTTCAGGAAGCGATAGACACCACAGAGAATATGGCTGGTGAGGGCAGGCGCCTGCTCGGTTTTACCACGCCTTCAGAATTGAGGAAGAAGCTCTGCTTAACCGTGAGGATGCCCGTTGGCGTTTGTGGGTTGATAACACCCTGGAACTTTCCGATGGCTATCCCGGCGTGGAAGATCATGACTGCACTGGTCTGCGGAAACACTGTGGTTTTTAAGCCTTCGTCTGACACGCCGCTCTGTGCAACGAGACTCGTAGAAATCTTGGAGAAGGCTGGGCTGCCTAGAGGTGTCTTGAACATGGTTACTGGCTCAGGTGATGATGTGGGCATGAGCCTTGTGAGGCATGAGAAAGTCGGAGCGATTTCATTCACGGGGCACAAAGACACTGGCGCTCTGATTCTGAGAGAAGCAGGTGTCAAGAAGGTTGGTCTGGAAATGGGCGGAAAGAACGGCATCATTGTGATGGACGACGCTGACTTGAACCTTGCCTTGGAGGGAGTGATATGGGGCGGGTACGGGACAACGGGACAGAGGTGCACCGCAGCTTCTAGGGTAGTAGTTCATGAGAAGGTCAGAAGCAAGTTTGAGAAGATGCTGGTAAGCAGAATAAGAAAACTGCGGCTGGGCGATGGACTGAAAGCTGAAACAGACGTTGGTCCCTTGGTAAACAGGGTTGCGCAGGAAAAGAGTGCGAAGTACGCTGAAATCGGAAAAGATGAGGGTGCCAAACTGGTGATTGGAGGTAGAATTCCCAAGACGGATGGTTTCTTCTTCGAGCCAACGTTGTTTACGGATTGCACGGCCGAGATGAGAATCGCACAGGAGGAAATATTCGGTCCAGTTGTCTCGCTCATCTCGGTGAAGGATTTTGACGAAGCAATAGACGTGATGAACTCAGTGGAGTATGGGTTGAGCTCCGCGATCTACACCCGTGACATAAGCAGGGCATGCGAGGCTATCACGAAAATCAGGGCAGGGTTGACCTACATCAACTCGAGCACGATTGGGTCCGAAGTTCACCTTCCCTTCGGAGGAGTGAAGCACACAGGCATAGGAACAAGGGAAGGCGGCATTGAAGGGATAGACGAGTTCTCTGAGACCAAGACGGTCTACATCGACTATTCTGGAAAATTGCAAAGGGCACAGATTGATACAGAATGACATTTCCCAATACTGGCCCATCCGGGCACTCAGGTTCTACGGTCTTTTGCGTTTTGAATGTCAAATCCTAAGAGCCTGGAAACTCTTCAGTCTTGATCTGCTTCTCGGGAACGTCAAGCTCTTTGAGCAACTTTTCCATAGCTTCGACCATCGCTGGGGGCCCGCACGTGTAGAACATCGTTTCCATATAGTCTGGTATTTCCTTTTTTATCATGTCAGCGTCGATTCTTCCCACGTAACCAGTCCATCCATCGCTTGCCTCAGCGATTACAAACGCGACTCTAAAGTTGCTGTTCAGCTTCTGCATGTCCTCTAACTCTTTTCTGAACACGATATCTTCTTCTGCGCGGTTGCCGTACAGAAGCGCTATCTTTGTCCTTGACCTTGTGTCCAAACAATACTTGCATATGCTTCGCAGAGGGGTTATTCCAATCCCGCCTGAGAGGAGGCCAATCTTTTCAAATTCACCTTCAAACGTAAAATCCCCGTAAGGACCATCTATAGCCGCCCAGTCACCAACTCTTAACGCGTTTAGCGTTCTGGAGAAGGGGTGATCCGTGAGTTTCTTCGTAAATTCTATGTGCTCTCGTTCGGTTGGACTGCTTGAAATCGTAAAATGCTTCTTCAGGAGTTCGTTCTGTTCGCTCTTGATCGTGATGAACATGAATTGCCCAGGTTTGTAATTGAACGAGGCGGGCCTAGAGAACCTCACACTTTTCACGTTGTAGGCCCTCTGTATTATGTCGGTGACTTTTGTTTCGAATTTCATATTGACCGTTTGGGAAGGGTATGGTTTCTGATTAAAAAATTTTCCCCTCTCTTTCAGCTACCCCACACTGTGTCTAAAATCGAAGTCAGTGTTGTCCGTCTTATCCAGTTGTCAGGATATATTAGGCATTTTCTTTGCCGAGCGTTTCGTCCTGTAGGCAAAGGTTGCGACGATGGTGGCTACGATGAATAGGGGCAGAATCAGAAGTGGTGAGAATTCAGGAACCGTCTGGTTCACTATTAGTGTACCGTACATTATGGATGGATGTACAGCGCATCGGTAAGTGAAGTTTCCGCTCGTTGTTGCGTTAAACCCGAAGACGGTGCTTGATGAGAATGCAGTAGACGAGGGTTCACCTGGGTCGATGAAATTGTTGTTGTTGTAATCGAGGAAAAATCGGTGTGTGAGACCGTCTTGGCTGTACAAGGTCAGGTTGAGGTAATCGTATTGGTCAATGGTTATTGTTGGTCCTGGACTGGTTATGTTTGAGGTAGTTAAACCCCAGCCAATCGGGGGTGTTAAGTAATATCCGCCTGCTGAACCGTAAAGTGTGATGTTCACTGTCGTCGCCGCTCTCGCCGTTTGAATCCTGACTGAAGCCGCAGATATTCCGATGAGAAGCACGAAGATCGTTGCGAGAATGATTTTTCGAGGCATATGATCACACTATTTTACTTCTTGTGCTTTGGATATTAGAGTTTCGAAGACATAAAAGTGTGTGACTGTCGTGCTACAACGTGCTTTTCAGGGCAAAAGGATAGCGTGCTGGCTTGTGCCTAGATTCGCTGATAGCGCGCGCGTAAGAGCATATACATTTTGCATATACGTTTTGCATATACGTTTTGCATATACAGTTGGCGAGCATTGTTGAAAACGGTGAGGCTGTTCACGTTGGATCCGGAGCTACGTGGCTGTTCAAGTGGGCACGCATAATAAAGGGACAAGGCAGCGCGCTGATACGTATACTAGCAAGATTTAATTGCTTCTCGCGGATGATCTGTTTTGAAGATTATGCGCGTCGTTAAAGAGATGATGAGGCCTGTCGTTAAGATAGGTTCGCAGCAAACGGTTCTAGAAGCTGCGAAGCTTATGAGAGATTGTGGTCGGAGCAGCTTGGTCGTTATGGAGGGAAATATCGCCGTTGGCATAGTGACCGAGAAAGACTTTATCACGAGAGTCGCGGCGGAAAACCTGCCTTGCACTACTCTGGTTTCGCAGGTTATGTCCTCGCCTCTCAAGACGGTTGATGCTCACACGCCTCTGAAGGATGCTGCTAGAATCATGTGCGAACAAAAGATAAGACGGCTCCCAGTCGTGGAGGATGGAGCATTGGCAGGAATTATAGTTGCGTCGGATTTTCTGTCCCAACTGTCCAAGAAAACCCTGACTGAGGAAATCTGGGGGGCCCTAACTAGCTCTCCACTCTAAGGCCGATATGGGAGAGCGGCGAACCGGGCCAGAGAACCATTTAAATCTGGAGAACAGTTTCTAGCCGGCTAGAAATAGTGAGTGCGGGCGCATCAGAAAAATAGAATTGTTTACGAAGCTGTGTCTGATGGATTGTAGGCTTCTTCTCCGCATTCGCTTAGGTCAAGTCCCTTTTCTTCTTCTTCTGGTGTCACTCTCAGCTTAGAGAACACGTTGACGATTTTCAGAAGTACAAACGTCACAACGAAGGCAAAAGCAATGACCACCAAGACCGCCTCGCTCTGGACGAGGAGTTGGTTCGGGTTTCCATAGAATAGTCCATTCGCGCCAGTAGAATTCACTGCGGTTGTTGCAAACAATCCTGTAGCTATTGAGCCCCATATTCCACCAACTCCGTGGCATGCAAAAACGTCCAAAGTATCGTCTAAACGTGTGCGAACTCGCCATGTCGAAACCAAATTGGACAGAACACCTGCAATCAAACCTATGATGATGGCAGAAGTCGGAGTGACATAACCCGAAGCTGGAGTGATTGCCACGAGTCCAACGACCGCGCCGATTGCAATGCCCGTTGCAGAAGGCTTGCCCTTGATCAGCGTGTCCATGGCCATCCAGCTGACTGTTGCAGCTGCCGCTGACAAGTTGGTCACGACAAAGGCGCTTACCGCAAGCGCGTTTGCTTGCAGGGCACTGCCTGCATTGAAACCGAACCATCCGAACCAAAGCAATGCTGCTCCCAAAATCACAAATGGAACGTTGCTCGGTTTTGACTCTATTTTCTCGCGATTCATTCTCGGGCCCACAACGATCGCTGCGGCAAATGCAGACAGTCCAGCCGATACGTGCACGACTGTGCCTCCCGCAAAGTCGATAGCTCCCAACCCTTTGATCCCCAGCCAGCCATTAGGACTCCAGACCCAATGTGCGATTGGAGCATAGACGAAGGTTGACCAGAGTACGATGAAGATAAGCAATGAACGAAACTTGATTCTTTCTGCGAATGCTCCCACAATCAAGGCTGGTGTGATAGCTGCGAACATCATTTCAAAAGCAAAGTAGAGCAGTTCTGTGATTCCTGGCGCATTATACTGCACGGGAAGAACTGTCGTCACACCTACGTTGTTCAACAACACTTTGTCCAGGTTTCCGATGTATCCATTATTAGAGGGACCGAAGGCAAGGCTGTAGCCCCAGAGAGCCCAGACCAAGCTCACGACGGCAAAAATTGCAAAACATTGCGCTATCGTGTAGGCAATGTTCTTTCTTCTAACAAGTCCTCCGTAAAAGAATCCGAGAGCAGGCGTCATGAGCATGACAAGCGCAGTGGAAATCGTTACCCACGCGATATCTCCAGATGGATTCACAGACATTTTGCTTCCATCTCCAAATCATGTCAGCTAATGCTGAAACATTTTCTTCTCTTTCTATTTGTTATTTATGGCTTTCGACCGCATTGATTGGTCGAAGTTTCTCAGGGTCAACGGGCGCAAAAAGTATTAAACTGAACTGGTATCAATCGTTCCTAATAAGTAAATGGTCAGAGGTTGGATTTCATGGAGAATGAAGCGTTCATAAAGAAAATTCTGGTTCCCGTAGACAAATCTGATTCAAGTCTTATGAGCCAGGAGACAGTCGCGTTGATAGCGAAGAAAACACGTGCGTCCGTGACGGTTTTGCATGTTGTACCCCGCGTGTCGTACGGTAACCCAGAAACAGCCGCTCTGATTCTAAGCGGCTTAGACCAAGAAGGGCAGAGGATAGTCGGAGAAGCTAGAGCTCTTTTCACCGAAGAAAAAGTGGAAGTGAAAGCGGAAGTTCTCCATGAGGAGGACGTTGCTGAGACTATTCTTGAATTCTCAGGAGATGATTTTGATCTAATCGTCATCGGTGGTCGTGGAGAAAACGAGAAAGGTCTGAACGCACTTGGAAGTGTAACGAAGAAAGTCATAATGCACGCAAGTTGCCCAACGATGATTGTCAAAAAGGTTTCGACCCTGTCAAACATGCTCGTGTGCGTGGACGGTTCTGACCATGCAATGAAAGCCTTGAATTATGCCCTAAGCTTGGCCGAAAAAATGGGTTCGAGAATGACGTTATTGAATGTCCAGGAACCACGCTTGCATAAGGCCTCGCCTGACGTTGCAATGGAACTTGGCGGCCGGGTTCTCTGCGAATCGTTAGATGCGGTTGAAAAACGGAAACTTGCGGCTGACAGGAGACTCGAGTTTGGCGTTCCATCAGATGTGATAGTTGACGTGGCTGAAAAAGGAAATCATGACTTGATCGTCCTTGGGAGCAGGGGGTTGGGAGCGGTCAAGAGGTTCTTGCTGGGAAGTGTAAGTGATGATGTCAGTTATAAAGCGAAGTGCTCAGTGTTGATAGTTCCAGCAAAACTGTGAAAAACGCACAACCGAAGAAATTTTAAGGCTCGCGCTGTCATCTCGCAACTATCAGGACCTTCTGCGAAAAATCCAAGGAGACCAAAAACTTAGTAGACTGTACAGGCGCTTATATGAGCTATATCAAGTGGAGGCTGAATCGCGGTGTCATACGTTTTCAATATACCCTTTCGAGACAACCTTAAGCTGAAGCATGTTATTGATGACGTTAAAAAAGATGTGAGACTGCAGACTATGTGGCGATGCTCAAACGTTATGGCTATTGACCGTCTGGGCTACACTGACCACGGTCCAACGCACGTTAAAATCGTATCCAACTCCGCGTTGAAAATTTTGAGAATCCTGATTAAGAGCAAAGTCGTACCCAGCATTGTAAAGAACTACGGAATGAAAAACGAAGATGCAGAGGTCGTTGTCGTTCTAGGTTCAATCTTTCATGACTTAGGCATGATTGTGGCGAGAGACAAACATGTTTGGTTCGGCGCTTTGTTAGCTCTGGGCTTCCTTGAGAAGTATTTGGCACCGATCTACTCTGAGGAAGAGCGCACGATAATCTGTTCAGAAGTGTTGCACGCCATAGTGTCTCACGAAGATCCGAACAAACCCTTGACTGTGGAAGCAGGCATAGTGCGAGTTGCAGACGCCTTGGACATGGAAGAGGGCAGAGCTAGAATTCCGTTTCAGGCTGGAAAAGTGGACATTCACTCGGTTTCCGCACTGTCAATCGAGAAGGTGGACATCCAAGAGGGCGAAGAGAAACCGGTCATCATAAGAATAACGATGTCGAACTCGGCCGGCATCTTTCAAATAGATGAACTACTTAAACCGAGAATCGAAAACTCTGGGCTGCAGAACTACATACATGTTGTAGCGGAGATAACCTGGGAAAAAGAGAGGAGAATAATAGAAAAATTCGAGATCTGACCGCTGCAAAGGTTTTCCAGACGGAATAATCAGTGCGATCTTCCGATACGTAGTCTGAGGGGGATATGATCTTGAGCAGGGCGGACAAAGTCTTGAAGGAAATTAAAAACATGGCCGAGAGGAAATTTCTACCCATCGTGGGGCCCGATAAGGGTCGTGTATTGGTGAGAGTCATTCACGAAGTCAAGCCCAAGCGAGTATTGGAGGTCGGAACACTAATCGGCTACTCAGCAATCCTGATGGCAAAAGAGCTTGAAAGCGACGCTCAGGTGATCACGATTGAAATTCAAGCGAACGAAGCTGAGATAGCAAGGGAGAACATAAAGAGGGCAGAGGTCACCCCAAGCATAGACGTCGTTGTAGGCGACGCGATCGAAGTTATACCAAAACTAGCTGGCAAGTTCGACATGGTCTTCATCGATGCTGATAAGACAGAATATCTGCACTACCTGCGACTTGTCGAGCGAAAACTCCATCGAGGAAGTGTCGTTGTTGCGGACAACGCAGGCATCTTTGCTGATCAAATGAAGGATTACTTGGATTACATGAGGTCTTCAAGAAGATACCGTAGCGAATACGTGTTTTTCGGCGAAGATGGAGTTGAAGTGAGTGTCAAACTGTAACGACGCGTGCGGCAAGGTCGCAGAACTCTACGGAATATTCCGGACCAAAGAAGGATTCTCTGAACGCGCAAACATAATCATCGACGAAAACCAGAAGATAGTCTTCTTCAAAATCTACAAGCTGGGACAGCTTCCTGACATTCGAGAGATAATAGACTTCTTAAAGAAGATGCCTTAGAACTGCGCGCGCCACAAGGTCTCTTCGTCAATAGAGAATGAACTTCACTGTGGATGGAGAGCGCAAGTTCTAGGAGATATACGTGACTTTTTTGTCCTCTTCTTTCCGTGTTTCCTCGGCCTGAAGGACTCTTTTTTCTTCGATCTTCTGCAGGCGTGTGACCATCTTGTCGCCCTTTGCTATCTCTTCATCCAGCCCTGCGAGGTTTGCGTCAAAACCGAGCATCGATTGCAGTATTTCTAACACGCTCTTGGCAGACCTCGGGTCGGGTAGGTATCCCCTGGTCTCGCCTAAGAGACATAGAGCGTCGATTCCCCTGAAATGAGAAAGTCCTAGAATCAGGCCTGCCGTGCCCACGATGGGACTTCCAGTCGGACTCACTTCAGCTCCGGCCTTCAGGGCTCTGTTCAGGAGGTCTTGGTCCGTGGCTGCTGCGACGACTTTCGGCTTGTCCTTGGCCTCCATTCGGTATCCGCCGATCGTTGTGATCAATTTTACGCCTTGCTGTTTGGCGAAGTTCAGTATGCGGTCAGAAATCTCGTACTGCCCCTCAATCGTTTGTGCTTGGCTGTCGCCTGTGAAAAGGATGAGGTCGTTCTTCCCGTCCTTGTTCTTCCAGAAGTAGAATGTTCCTCGTAGAAGCCGGACGTTTCCCTTCTTGCTGACGATAACGAAATATGGAAAGTGCGGGGAGTAGAGGTAGGCGAACTTTTCGGCATTCAACTGCTTGACCAGGTGGCGTATGGCAATTTTCCCAACGAGTCCCAGGCCTGGGAGTCCTTCGATCAAGATCGGATTCTTCAACTCGGCTTTCACGAGTTCCTTAATGAACGTCTCTTTCACCGTGTTGAACTCTCCTGTTTGAGGGCCATCCTGTACCTCAGATACTTGTCATCAGGTGAGAACTTCGGTGGGTGTGGCACTCGAACTTTTCCTCCGCAGTATGGGCACTTATCATTCCTCAGCGTGTAGCCTTGACAGTTCTCGCATTTTCGCAGAAGCCAGACCATTACTTGTCCCTTCTAAACGTGCCCTGACCTCCGGCTTTGGAGACGTTCGAGACAACATTCTCGGCAACTTTCTGGAAGACGTCTTCAGCATGCTTGTAATCTTCAGCCAACACCTCGATGCTGTATTTCGGTGCAGCGGTGACGTAGAAGCGAAGCTTTGCGTTGCCAAGTTTCTCGCCTTTTTTGGCGTTTGCGAAGGCTTCTTTTATTATTTTCACACCGTTCGGCTTCAAGCAGCGCAGCTCAACCGTGCCCTTGACTTTGACCATGGGAACGTGTATTCTTTCTTGGACGACTTCAATGATCACCTTGGCAACGTCTTCGGGCACGCCTACTTTTGTCAGGATATCTGGGCCCTCTTTCACTGCTCTTTCAAAGCCTTCGTACAACCCGTATTCGTCTTCCAAGGGTTTTCCTGCTTTTTCATAAATCTCCTCAAGCGGCATGTTCATTTTCTCAGCGATGTTTCGAAGCAGGGCTTCTGCCTTTCTCTCTTTTTTCCAGAACATTATCTTCTCGATTCTTTCTCTTTTCGTTACGCGTCTCAGGGACAAATCTATGTGTCCCTTTTCTGTGTCGACGCGCAAAACTTTCAGCACGATCTTCTGTCCTTCACGGACGAAGTCGCGAATGTTTCGAATCCAAGAAGAGGATATTTCAGAAACGTGCAGCAACCCTTTCTTGCCGTACTCGTCCAGCTTCGCATAGGCGCCGTAGTCGGTGACAGTTTCCACCGTGCCTATGACCAGGTCACCGGGTTCAGGCCATTCCTGCTTCTTAAGTGCCATTAGAACTCTTCATCCCTATTCAAAAACCGCGACTATTTCACCCTTGATTTTTGCCTTTCCACCAGAAGGCTCAGCAAGTTCGGTTCCACAAACGTTGCAGCTGACCTTGTTCACCGCATTACTGAACACAATCTGCTCGTTGCCGCATTTCAGGCATTTCACTCGGATGAAGCTGCTTCTCGGCCTCGGAATTAGTTCTTCCCATTCTGACAAGATTCTCCCTCCTCATCACGCGATGACTAATTTTCTTAACCGTATGCCAACCTTGTGTCTGGTGTAGCCGCAGACCTTGCACTTCAACTTCAAAGTCTGCTTCTTCGTTGTCTTAGCAAACTCTCTTTGAAGCGGATTCTTTTGTCCGCCGTACCCCCTCTTTTCTCGCAGAGCATGGTGGCGTTCACCCTTTGCTAGGGGTCTGCGCTTGCCAGCCTTGTACAGAGTAACCGAGTGAGCTTGATGTTGCTTACACCTCGGACAGTATGTCCTTACTTCTTTTGGAACGTTCACTATGTCACAACCGACTTTGCATAAAGGAAGCCATACACGTTCTTATACTTTTTCGCAGTCCCGCGTGCGTTATATTGCATCTCAATGATCATCGTAGGAGGCCAACTGGTCAAATCTCGAGGTTAGGAGTTTATGGGCTAAGAAGCAGATTCTGGAGACTCTCTGATCTCGTAGTAGTTCCAATTGTCCAGCAAACCCAGTTTTTTGAGGACGGGAAAAGTCGCATGTATCATATTCTGGAACGCTTACTCCGATCTATTGGAAAACGGACTAGCCTGATGATCAACCTTATTGGTCTAGGAAACGGTGTCAGAGTGTTCTCAACTGCTATGCTCTCATGGTCTGCCGTGAGCCCGCTGGCCAGATTGTGTTTGCTGTCGAACTTGATCATGGCCTCATCGCTTATCCAATTCAGCTCCATCATGGCGTTGTTGTGCTCGCTGAGGTGTTCGAGCACGTTGAACGCGCAGACCCTTTGGAAGACCTTGTCTCTGAACGGAAGATGGCAAACGGCGGAGAGTATGAAGTTTGGGATTTTGGTTTTGGGGTTTCTGAACGTCACAGTTTGCTTCGCACTTCAGATCGTAAAAAGCGTATTTGCCTCTTCCGCATCCAATATTGAGTTTCAGCGACAAATACCACCAAACAAATATTGGTCACATGTTACATATTTACTGTTTCAAGAAGGCACGGCTCCAAATGGGCACAATAGAGGTTTAGAATGACTGAGATCCCACGGGCAAATCGGAGATACGTCAATATCCTAATGAGATGCTTGCCCATTCTGGCGTTTGTCATCCCGCTCGGAATATTGTACTACTTGCATCCTAGTTCGTTCGAGATGACGTGGGAGGGAAGAACGTACTATCTGTTCTTCGTGTGGCTCATGATGCTGGAAACGATTCTGAACTGGGAAAAGCTGCGGCCAAAAAGATGGAGGTTAAGATCTCTATGGACCATTCTCTTCGCAGTATCGCTCTCTGTTCCAACGATCTATGTGATCGGATCCAACTATTACGGATGGAACGGAGCCTTGTCAACCTTGGCTCTAAGAAGCAAGATCGTTTTTTCCAACGATATGGTTCTTTCAATCGAATACCTAGTTTTCACGATGCTCTTCGTGTTCATCGCCTCTGCAGCCTACGGGATAGCCAGCCTCAGGAACTATTCTATCACAGCGTTATTCTTAGGAGCAATTGCCATGGTTTACACGATAAACAACCTGTATCCATATGGGCTCTTCACTCCATTCCAGTTTCTTGTACCCACAACAACCGTGCTTGCAGCCAGAATATTGAACCTAATAGGGTACACCACGAGCATTACTTTCACCCAAAGAGCTGACCTAGGCTTAATGCCAGCCTTGAACGTCACTTCTTCAACCGGAAGGTCTATCGTGTACAACGTCGCTTGGCCATGCTCAGGCATCGACAGTCTTCTGATCTACTCGGTCACGATCCTCTTGTTCCTAAGAAGCAGCGCCGTTCCCTGGAAACAGAGGATAGGCTACTTCATTTTCGGCGCCGTTGTCACTTACCTCATCAACGCGTTGCGGATCGCAACAATCTTCGTAATCGGAGTAAACGGCGGCGACATCAATCCTTTTCATAATTATTACGGCCCGCTCTATTCTATATCTTGGATAATTTCCTATCCGCTCATAATAATCGCAACTCGAGCTCTGTGGACAAAGATCGTGCCAGAAAGAGCTAGTCTGAATCAAGGCCCAGGGATCTCGCAGCCGGGAAGTATGACAGGGTCTAATGCTCTCCTCGCACCTACCCGGTTTCCACGTTTTCGGCCAAGCCTTGCTTCTTTAAAATCTTGGTGTTCTCGACGGGCAGGGAAGCGACATCCTCGTTCTTGAAAGGACCGTAAGTCTTCATATCAGCGCCGATTATTGCCGGAACATCCTTCAAGAAGCGCAGAATAGCCCTTCTATGCTCACCTTCGATCTTGATCTTGGGAATGTGCCCCCTGACGATTTCCTTCGCAAAGCCTTGGAATGCTTCTGCAAGAGGTGAGAGTCTCGAATAAGCCGTTTTCTCCTCAGGTGCGAGGAAGTTAGGGGCGATTTCTTCGCCCTTGGCCACTTTGCTCATTATTTTTCTGTAGCGTGTTTGAATCAGTTCATGAACCATGTGTTTTGCGTTTCGCATCTCTTCCTCAAGCAGGTTTGTCTTCAAGGTTCTCTTGTCCAGCATTCGACTCTCTTCTCTGAGCCTTTTCATGTACTCAGCGGCTCTAGAGTAAAAATCTGCGGGAAGCTCCTCCAACTCAATGTTCTCAAGCTCAAGCTTCCAAGCCTCGTACAGTTCGTTATACATCTTGCACTAGTACCTCCGCTCTTTTCTTGCAAACCAGTAGTAGGGCAGCCGCGCTCGGCAACTCGACCCTTTCATTCCTGTAAGGGCCAAATTCTTCATCGCCCAGTCGAAACTCGGGTGCCTTAGAAACAAGAACGGTAGCACCGCCTCCCCTAAAGGCTAATGCGCTCTTGAAGGGGTCGAAATCGTCTAGGGCTCCGATGGAAAACTCGATCTTCTTCAGGCCCGTTTTGCCGTGCAACGTTCCAGGCAGTCTGATCAGGCGGTGAATGTCCGTGGTAACAACCGTGTCTACCCTTGCAGATTGGGATTTTCTAGAGTACTCAGCAAGTTTTCTGTACGTTTGAGGGCCCACTCCTCTAGGCATTCCCAACGGTCTGGATTCGTTCAGGTTTTTCAGGATTGCATCCTTGCTCTTCATCATGGCCTCGGCTATGTTCCTCGTCAGCCCCATTTTCTCATAATCTTCCGTCTTAGCGCTGAGGATAATGTTGTTTATCCCTCGGGCAATTCGTCCACGCCAACCAACATCTTTCAATGCCAAAGTTCCAGGGTTCTTGTCATCTAATCCGTGCAAAGCGGCATCAAAGCCGAGACCGCAGACATAGTCAACAATTTCTTTGCGAGCCATGGCATCTAGACTCTCAACGGCTTCGCCTTCGACGTGAACGTGATACCCACGATGGCCTGAGAAGAACAAGTGGATCTCCTTTTCCGAAAGTCCAAAGTCTCTTATCAGAACGTCCAAAAGCCTAGTCGTTTCTAGCTTTGAAGAAGCCAGGCATAACTCACACGGCCAAATGGTGTTCTCAAACTTCTCTCCTCCGCATGACGGACATTTTTCCGGCAGCTCCCCCCTTCCCTTAAGCCCGCACTTGCCACAAGTCCACTCATCATGAACCTTATCACACGACGTGGGAATGTGGTCAGCGTCAATGTCAAAAATCAGGTCGGCGCCGATCCATCCCTTCGCAGTCATTTCTGGAGCATCGGGTTGCTCGTAGTGGGCACCTGAATAGTACACATCTGACGGCACTTCACCATTCAGAAAGTCTCTCAGTTCTTCAACGGCTGTGAAACTTTTGTGCCTAACCATAATCTTATTTCTGAAAAGAAGAACAGCAAACTCGCGTCTCTCAAACGAATGAGGAATACTTATCTCATGAAAACAGTTGGAATAATAACTGAGAAACATCCTCTGTATGAAGTCACAAGTGTTTGCGTACATTCCTCTCATTAAGGAGGTTACGACGCGCATTTAAAACTCTTCTTCTGAGAAGATATTCTTGGGTGCGCATCGAATACAGTCAAAACACGGACTTCAGTGGTAAAATCCGCGAAAAATGTCCATCGCCTGCTGCATGACTAATAGCACCGCGTTAAGTGCGTCGGATGAAATGTTTTCGAGTTGGACTTGCGCTTTAAGCGGACGTTTGAGAAATAGGGAATAGGTTTAAATGACTAAAGCAAGAAAAGGAAATGCAGCACAGTTTAGTAGGGTCGGAAACTGTTCACTAGCCGTTCGAAATGACGGGAGATCCATGGTTGAAAGCATATTAAACGAGCCCACGTTTCAAGAGGCTGACCGTGGCAATATGGATTTTCCAGAAGTCACGATAGTAGTACTAAACTATAATGGGAAAAAACACATTCACAGATGCTTGGACTCAATTTTCAAAATGGATTATCCCCGGTTCAAGGTAATCGTGATTGACAACGCCTCCAGCGATGGCTCATTGGACTCTGTGAAAGAGCGGTATCCTCAAGTAAAGACAATAAAATATGATAGAAATCACGGTTTCGCCAAGGCATACAACATTGGCTTGCAGAAAATTGAAAACGATTTTATGGTTCTTATGAACAACGATGTGACCGTGGAGCCAGAATGGTTGAGAAGACTGATGCCTTACATCGTTAATAACAGGGAGGTCTCAGCGGTCACGCCTAAAATGCTTTTTGTTCGGGACAGAAAAGAGATAAATGCTGCAGGAGGTAAATGCGACATATACGGTTCAGGCTGGAACCGTGGAAATGGAGAGACAGATAATGGTCAATACGAGAAGGTCGAGGAAGTCTTCTATGCCAATTGCGCTGCGATTGTTATTAGCAAGAGTGCATGGGAAGACGTCGGATCGTTCGATGAGGAGTATTTTCTTTACGGAGAGGACTTAGACTGGTGTTGGCGGGCGAGACTAAAAGGGTATAGAATTTTCTATGTTCCAAGTTCCAGAATCTACCATGAATGGCATGCATCAAACGGTGAGATGGTGCCGTTTATGGAGCGCTACTGGCTAACAACAATGCTCAAGAACTACAACTCGAAAACCCTTGCGAAGCTAGGTCCGAAATTACTAATGTTGAAAGGCTTGGTAGGGGTATGGCTTCTTCTGAACGGTAGAGGCATGCGTGAAAAACTTGCGGTGTTCGATAGCTTCGCCTGGAACTTGAACATGTTCAAAAAAACATGGAAAAAGAGGCTTTCAATACAAGCCCAAAGAAAGATTGATGATGGAGAAATTCAGAGACATATGTACAACGGGAGCCTTGAGCTCTCCCTCTGGCTCAATACGATGAAACACCCGATAACAAGAGAGTGGGCTTGAACTAATCCTGGATCAACCGAGCCTCATTTCGAGTAGGCAATGTCAATTGCTTTTTCGAACCTCTTGACACTTTCTTTCCAAGTGAACCTTTGCGCCGCAATCCTTCCTCTACGTCCAATTCTTCTGCGCAGCTCAGTATCGTCAACTAGCGAACGCAGACGAAGAAGGAACTCTGACGTGTTCTCGACAAGAAACCCAGTTTTCTCATTCAACACCACTTCTCGGTGGGCACCAACGTTATAAGCGATAACAGGCTTTCCGTTTGCTTGGGCAGCAACCACTGGCAAATCAAAGCCTTCCCATTTTGAGCACGTGCAGTAGATATCGCAGGCTGCATAGCAGAGCTTCAGTGTCTCGATAGGTATGTTCGACAATGTTTTCACATTCTCCATGGGACTCCGAATTCCTAAGCTATGAATTGAGCCTCTACCAACCAGCAAGAGAACAACGGCATGGTTTTTTTTCTGAACAGCATTAAAAATTCTTGCGATCTCGGCCATTCCCTTGTAAGGAGTGGAAAATCGGCCAACAGACAAAATCAAAAGCTTGTCGTTGATGTCGAGTTCTTCTCTGAGTTTGGTAGCTTTTTCATGGTCATGGCAGACAAGATGCTCGATACCGTGGTAGTTCACGATCGTTCTTTTTTCTAGATACGAAGGGAGAGATTTTCTTGTGTAAAGACTGTTGGACATCAAGCAGTCGCAGAAAAAGAAGGAGAGATTCCACAGGATGGTTTGCCTGAGGGATTCTGTTTTTCTTTCAAAAGAGTCCAAGATCTTCGGGGGCGGCACTCCGAAATAGTACATTATCACCTTTTTCTGTAACCGTATCTTGGCCAAAGCGCCTACTATGTGCATGGGATCAACGGTTACGATTATATCGTAGTCGTCCAAGATGTTGGCCAAAGGGGCGTAAGAACGAAAATCTGTCAAGAAATGGTCGTTCCAGAATTCATTCGCAAAAGGCAAAGTAGCTACATTGTACGCTATTGTTTTATAACCACGATCTGAGTATTCGTTCTTGTTTGCGAGCACTGTAATATCATATCCATGCCGCGAAAGCTCTTTAGATAGGAAATTGACTATTTCATCGACACCGTACCCTATGAGCATGCTTTTTGCTACGATGGCTATTTTCGGATGTCTCACCGTTTGCACCTCAGCTTTGTTCCTGCGGGCCTTCCATGCTTACTACAATGGATTTCAGATACACATCAGCTGACGTTGAAGGGTTCAACACGTAAAACATTACTTCGGTAGTCGAAGAAACGATGTTCATGGTGAATGTATAATTCCCCAGGGTAATCGGTTCTGAGCCATTCCCTCCATATAGATCTTGTGATTGCAGAATCGTGACACCTTGAGTCATCTCAATGGTGCAGGCAAATTCTCTGCTGACGTTTGAAAGGTTCATTTTATAGGTCACGAGGTATGTACCTTTTGGAAAGACACTGCTAAACAGGATTGCGTTGGTTACTATGCGGGTTTCGTAGTTTAGTCTTAAAACGAAGGGTTCATACATCGTCAGTTGTCCATGATATCCATGCTTGTAGACAAAGATGCCATCAACCGAGGCGTAAAGACCATAGTAGCTCTCAAGTTTTTCCAAGTTTTCGAAGGCATACATAAATGTGACTCTAAGCGCGTCCGTGCGCACGTCAGGATTAAGATCTAGTATCACAAAGTCAGGTGTCAAGTTGAATAATGATTGGACGTATTCAGCATAGTATGACTTGTTGAAGGCAGAGAAGAGTGGTGGAATAACATAGGAATTCAAGCTCGTTGAAACATGGGGGAACAGATCGTACTGCGTGAGAATTGAAGCATTCGGAAAATCTCTCTGTATCTGCGTTATTAAAGCGGTTAATCTTTGATCGTGCGGACTGATTATTACCTGCAGGTTTGAAGGCAAAGTTTGAAGAGTCATGACCAGCGACGCAAGAACACATACCATAAACAACCTTCGAGCGAGTCTGTTCGCCCTTGCCGCATCTATGTTGAGGACTGATCGAATCCTGCTGAAGCCTTCTATTGCTGCAAGGATGACGAAAGGGGTAACTACGGCGGAGTATTGGTAACCTATTTGATAGTATGGAGGGTAATTTGACAAAAAAGCTACTAAAATCCAAACTAGCGCGGGTAACATTCTCTTTATTTTGAAAACAGGGAGAAATGCAAACGGAGCAAGGATCGTGATCAGATAGAAAAGCTTGGACTGGAGATCGTACTCAATAGCCTGCAGTATGTTTAAGTACCCTAGATGGATCCAAGATGTTGCATCCAAGGGATTAACACCCAGAATAGACCAGGGAGAACCTTGTCCAAATCCTTGGGGAGGAGAAGGATTGAAGAAATTGATGCATAGCTTTGCCACAATGTACCAGCATCCCGCAACAGCAATTGTTCCGAAAGCTACGAGTACCCTGTTTGAAGGGTAACTCTTGGACTTAAGCGCACTGATTATCTCCTGTCTATAAACCAGTAACTCTCCAAAGGCGAAGACTGCAAAAACAATCGGCATGAACTCTTTCGTGGACAAGGCCAGCAACATGAAGGCAAAGTATGGCTTCCAGCTGCTCTTTAGGAAGAAGTATAGTGCAAATAACGTGAACGGGACAAAGAAGGCATCTGGATGAAAATCAAACATGTTGACCCCGTAGGTGTGAGGGTAAACGAGATACAGAAGCGAAAAAAAATAGCTGTATTTTCGGTTTCCTAATACTCTTTGTGCAATCAAGAAAACTGGATAAGCGCCGGCCCCAATGACTATCGACTGAATTACCAGTAAAGTCCCAGCGTTTTGGAAAAGCGCGTACAAAGGGATAATCGCGAAGAGTATTGGACTGAAATGCACTCCGAAAATTGAGCCGCCAGGATTCGCGTAGAGTTCAGGAGTATAATGGAATAATCGCCCTCTCAGAGTGCTATAGCATGCCTGATCAAAAATGCCCAGATCCCAAGCTGAAGTCTGAAATGAATAATGTTTGACCAAGGATGCAAAGCTCAACAGTATTACATATGTGAGAACCATAGTGTGAAGCGGCCAGTTTTTGATCAAGAGTTGAGAACAAGCGGTTCTCAGCCTTTGCAGAGTTGTCTTCTTATCTTCCATCTCAGTCACTTTGACGAGCAAAGAATATGGCAATGCACGAGCTTTTGGCCACATTGGCACAAGCTTTGTGCGGAATGTTCGCGGTTGCCGGACGTTTAGTACTTTCGGTCAAGGTTGAAAATGTAAGTGAGGAAGTCTCTTATTTCGTTGATTGACAGTTTGGACTTACCTTTTTTTCTGCTGATGAACGTTATAGGCACATCTTTGATTCTGTAGCTTCTTACGTTGGCAAGTCTTATTGTTTCAATCTGTATTTCATAGGTCTGGCTGTGCAAGTCGTTTATTATTCCTCTAACCAGTTTGGTGGAGTAACAGCGCATTCCGCTAGTGTAGTCGGATATTTTGGCCTCAACTCTCAGTCTTGTGATGAGGTTTGCGACCTTGCTTATTAGCAAGCGCGCTATACTCCACTCTCGTGTACTGCCGCCTTGACAGTACCTGCTTCCAACAACGAGGTCGCATCCTTCTTGCATAGGAGCCAACAGCTTGGGTATCTCTTGAGGGTTATGTGAGTAGTCAGCGTCCATCGTAACTATACATTTGGGAGGTTTCTTCACCGACAAGAAGATCCTGAACCCGTCAGTAATTGCAGTCCCAAGTCCTAGTTTCTTGCTCCTAACGAGAAGCAAAACGTTGCTGTATTTCCTCTGGAGCTTTCTGACAAGGTCGGCTGTCCCGTCGGGACTCGAATCATCGATAACCAGTATTGAGACGTTCAGGCTTGAATTCTCCAGTTCAAGAATCAGCTTTTCAATGTTGGCCGCTTCGCAATACGTCGGGAGTATTATTCCGATTTCAGAACTGACCTCAAGGCTTCCTTCTACGTGCGAAGACGACATTGGTCTCTATTCACCTTTCAAAGATAGCGTTCATTTATCGCACTGGATATATAAGGTATACTGCACTCTACTCTGCTTTCACTGGCTCTTTTCAACGCTCTTAAGCCTGATCCGGTAGTAAGCTAACGGGTGGCGTACTCTTCTGCACAACTCGTCTGGGTCTGTGCATATGCCATGTGTTTGCAGAGTGTCACATCGCGGTGGGATGTACCGCGTTCTTGAGCCTGTTTCGCCGGCGATGTGTTCCACTTGGTAACGGGTCATTTTTTCGTTGAAGTCCGAAATGTTCTTGAAGAGGTCAATGACGTTTTCCGAGGGCATTCCGATGTTTATAAGGAACGAGGTTAAGGCGAACCTTCCCACGTGTGAGATGTGGCGTCCAGATGAGAACGCCAAGTACAGCGCTGCTATGCATGGTGGGAATGCTGTTTGAACCATAACCTTCGGAAATTCTTCTATCTCGGCCTTGCCTATCTTTTCAGCTGAGAGCTTCATTATTCTTTCTGCCACATTCGTTATTTTCTTTGGAAACTCAGGCAGTTCCTTTACTTCTAGTCTTTCTTCTATGTGCCTGCGCACTTCTTCGCTCAACAATCTCGATGTCTCGTTTCTAGATAAGAAAACGGTTCCGTTGGATAAGACCCGGTTGATGAGTTTCCACTTCTTGTCGCGCAGATAAGTTGTGCTTCTCAGATAATCTTGAAAGCTTACTGCGAATTCAAGCGGGGACACGTTTGGTTGACTGAGGGCCAGTTTCCATCCTAAGTCTGTTGCGATTTCGAGAATTTGATCTCTGTTTTCTTCTTTGAGGTCTTCGTATATCCGCTTTGCTTCGGCGAGAGCATACCTTTTCTTGATGAAGGAATTTCCAGTTGCAACCGTCAGCATTATTGCAGCTGGAAAGGACAAAATTTCGATTTCTTCGTTGCGTGTCTTTCTGCCAACAAGCGTGTACAAAATGGCGTCTTCAACTCTCTCTTCGGCACGTTCGAGGACTCTTTCAAGTTCAGGGTTTGCTAGGTCCTCAATCTTCACATTGAGTTTCTTTATGTATTCCGTGGTTTCTTTGAGAAAAGGATATTTTGCCAGGTCGCTTTTTGTGAATCTTCCCGTGGTCATCTGCTCTTCGTTTTTCGTCTCATTCTGTCTCTATTCTCGGCGCTAGGAAGAACGTTAGTTTTCCTTCTTTTGCCTGCTGGAAATCCAGCCTTATGGGCATGTCCGAAGAGAATTCGAGCGTAGCTATGTCCGACGTTGCAGATGCCGCCTTTATTATCTCTGTCAGGTAACTGAGGCTGAAGGTTGCTTTCTGCGCTTCCTTGGCTTCTAGGTCCAGCAGCGTGTCGCTTCCTTTTTGCAGGGTGATCGTTGCACCCATGAGGTCGCCCGACGCGTTGAAAACCAGTTTTTCAGGGTCTGCTTCGATCTTAACATGGTCGCTTACGAGTTGAGCGTCCTCTATCGCTTGGCTCAAGCCTTCAGTCGTAGCCTTTGCTTTTACGTTGAACGTGATCTTCGGCGTTGGCACTTCTTCTTCTGAGGCTTCAAGCGTGGGCATCGTAAAGTTTCGTGTGTATTTTCCGGCCATTGCGACTTGTAGACGCCCCGTTTTTTCGTCCAGAGAAAGCTCTACTGTTTCGTTCTTGCCTGCTCTTTTGAGAAGTTTCAGCAGTTCTGTTATGTTGATGCACATTTTTGTCGGCTCTGTGCACACGTACTCTTCGAAGGCGGTTTTGGGCCATTCGAAGTCGATCATGGCGACTCGTGAGGGATCCATCGCTCTGAGCTTCAAGCCGTCCTGGTCGAGCTTGAACGTGGCTTCGTCTACGAGGATGGAAATAGAAGTGATCATGTCTCTCAGAAGTTTGGCATCGGCTACTTTGAGTTTGAACACCGAGATCACCTTTGTATCGGATATGCTCGGTGGCTAATAAAAGACTTTACACACTTAAGCATGACGCTGAGCGAAATAATCATGCACCAGTTGCCTCATTACTAGACTCGGTTGTTGCGTCTGCAATGCTGTAGAGGATTTATTCCGAACCGTTACTTCTTTATCAGACTACAGCGCGCATGCGTGTTCCTAAATTGGTCAAAAATGGTTTTTATTCTTCTTTTGCCTTTTTGCGTCCGATTCGGGCTTCTCTGATAGGCCAGTCTCAGCCGTGGTGAGGATGGAAAATCATGGG